>JACKQG010001207.1_pt2 | contig 34534 bp, 22 predicted proteins | sample 8237621 | NCBI WGS metagenome assembly JACKQG01 (sample SAMN15677084, study PRJNA649215) | marine metagenome | biome: marine; feature: Black Sea; material: saline water; isolation source: suspended particulate matter (SPM) from the Black Sea western gyre | collected 2013-06-09/2013-06-10 | depth...
CTTGCTGAGACTTTGGGAGATAAATTAACTATCGAGCAATCTCTAAACGCCCTGGGCAAGCCTGTAAATATTCAGTAAAAACATTTTGCCTATCTTAAAAAATTTCCGGCTTTTTTGTTTTCAAATATGTAGAATAATGGTATCATTCTATATAATAAAAGAAACTCTTTGCAGGGAGAACAAAGATGCCGAGGCGAGACAATTCAAAAAAGCTGACAATCGTAGAAGTTGTAATTGTAGTTTTAGTGTGCCTGTTTCTTTTAGGCATCGTACCTCTGGCCCTCCAACAAAGTCGAAACGATGCTTCCCGTGTCACATGCAACAGGAATCTATCCGAGATAGGCAAGGCGATGATTATCTATGCAAATGACTACGATGAAGAGTTGCCGCGAGCCGGAAGCAGAAACAGTATTTGGAGTATGGCGATACCGAACTGGAAGGCCGACAACCGATTTTACGCTTACTATTTACTTTCCGACGGCAGCGGCGGCCAGGCAACCATCACATCCAGCTTCTACCTTCTGGTAAAGTATGCCGAGGTATCACCCAAAACTTTTGTTTGTCCGGGTGACAAGGGAGCAACTGAATTTAAGCCATCTGATTACGGAGAAAATGATAGCGACATTCTAAAGTTCTGGGATTTTGGCGATTTGCCATCGGGACATTGCAGCTATTCCTACCATATGCCGTATGGTCTTTACGCCCTGAATACATCGAGTGAACCGGGTATGGCGGTAGCGGCCGACCGGAATCCATGGATTAGCTCTTTCGAAGAAGCAAAACCTTATAACCTGCTGAGTTCATACAATCCTGATGGGAGTAAAAAAGAAATCAAGAAGGGAAATTCCGTAACTCATAAGGAGAAAGGACAGAATGTCCTGTTTCTTGACGGCCATGTAAGTTTTAAAGAAAGCCCACTATGTGGGATTAACAACGATAACATATACACTTACTGGGATGGTGGAGATATTCGAAGAGGTGGTTATCCTTTTGTTTCAGCGAGTGAACAAAGAGATGTATCGGATTCGTACCTTGTAAACGAACCGGGGGCATATAGAACAATAACAAATAAAGAGGTTAGGAGCATAAATTCAACCGACCTTAAAGAGAGTTCGGTCGTAGCGACACTTGATTGCCCCATGCCGGAGAATAACAACGTTATCTGGTGCTCTACATTTCAGATGGCCTGGGACAGGCTCAAGAATGACATCATTGGCGAGCCGGTCAAGGTTCCGGAAGCTGAGGAATTAGCTGAACGTCTGAACAATGCTGAGGTCTCAAAAACAGACCTACAGGAAGAATCATTCTACTCGGCAGCCGGCATTGTGAAAGACGGCATTATCGAAGAAATAATGACAGAGATGAAAAAGCGTTTTCCTTCTCAATCGGAGCCTGACTTTTCAAAGCTTGACAAATTGACAAAAAAGATGAGAGAAGAAACGATTGTAACCTATTCATTTTTAGATGTTAAATTCGATTTCAAGAAACCATTCCATAATAACGACAGCAAATTTACCTTCAAAGCCTCAAACGGTAAAGGCACGGCTGTAACATCGTTTGGGACAGGTAAAAAAGATTGGGACGCAGAAGTTGCCGAGCAAGTTGATATTCTCTATTACAAGCATATCGAATATCCGGACAAGGCAGATTTTGTGGTTGACTTATGTAAATATACAGAGCCTTACCAGGTTGTATTAGCACTTTTACCTCGACGAGACACACTCCGTGAGATGGTAGATGCAGTTGAGCAGAAGATAGCAGAATTCAAACATGATCCGCATTATGAACAACTACGTAAGCTCAAATCCTCGGGAGCTAATTTTGGACCTCCTGTACTTTGATAGTTCCTGATACTCTATATAATTTGACACATCAGTATAAAGAGCTAATTGGGAAGAAAATCAAAAACCCGAATTACTGGAATTATTGGTTTCTTATCGCCAGACAGATGATAAATTTCTCACTCAGCCGGACCGGTGTAACGCTAAAGTCGGAAAGCATGCTTGCTCCTGCCCCTCCAGCAGCAAGGCTGGGCTTGCCAAGACGCCTACATTGCAACAGGCCTTTTCTTATCTACGTCAAGAAACGGCAGGGGGGAACTGATCCATTTTTCGTAATGTGGGTGGACAACGCCGAGCTTATGCAGGAATTTGAAAGTAAATAAGTTAACGGATTTTATCCGATATTTAATTTTTTCAGCCAGGACACAGCCGGGGCATTAACATCGATATTATGGCGGATAATTCGCTGGGCTAAATCGTTCTGTACTTTCCTGTACTTTGGATTCTCGTAGAGATTGTTAAGCTGCTCGGGGTCGTTGATACGGTCGAAGAGCATGTGATTATCTTTGGCTTTCATGACAAGCTCATATTCAGGCGTAAAAATCCCCGCCGATTCGAGTGATGCATGATGAATCATCGCCTCATCGGCCCATTTTATTTTCTCACCTCGCAACAGACCGGAAGCATCTCTACCCTGTTCCCGCCCGCATGGCTTAATTCCCATAAGCCCAAGGATGGCCTGCTGAACATCAACGTTGGTAACGAAATTATTAATCACCGTGCCGGCTCTTATCTTTTTAGGCCAGCGAACAATGAACGGGATTTGGTACGCAGTCCTATACCATTGATTCTTTCCATAGAGGCCGTGCTCGCCCATATATTCTCCGTGGTCGGTTGTAAAGACAATGATTGTATCATCGAGAATGTTTTCATCTTTCAGTGTATCGAGGATGCGCCCGACATTGTCGTCTATGCACTTTACAAGGCCGCAGTAATGCGCTTTGCTCTTTTGCATCTGTGCGGCTGTTATTTTACGCCCCTTACCTGTCGGTGAGTCCTTAAAGTTGTTTGGAACGGTCATATCCTCGGGCCTGTACATAGTCATATACGGCTCACGCACGGTGAACGGCCCGTGAGGGTCGGGGATACTCACCATATAGAAGAAAGGTTTTCGTTTGGGCTTTTTTATAAAATCGATTGTCTTATCGGCAAGCCAGTCTGTAGTAAACGTCTTTTCGTCGCCAATCACCTTGTAAGGCGATACTTCCGGATTACCTTCGGGCTGTTCAACTATTTTCTTCCAGTGGCCTCGGTTGAACATAAAACGGCAGTCCGCAAATCCCATAGATCGCTCAGGGCTGACCCAGCCCGGTTTCGGCGGGCCGTCAATATGCCACTTTCCCGCATAGCCGGTCTCGTAGCCGTTACTTTGCAGGATATGAGCGATAGTTATCTCATCGCGATTCAACTCGATATTGTTTTTATAAGCGCCGTGAGCGTGCGGATAGCGCCCGGTAACAAGACAGCCGCGGGAAGGCGTGCAAACTGCGCTGTTGGTAAAGAAGTTATAGAAAATTGCACCTTCCTGGGCAAGAGAATCGATGTGAGGCGTCTTTACGAGAACTTTACCATAATTCGCCGTATCGGTTCGCTGCTTTGCATAGATACTGAGTGCCCAGCAGCTCAGTTGGTCTGTGTGGATAATCAGCAGATTGGGCCTTTCTTTTTTTCGTTGTGCTGATTTTGCTCTGCCAACAGCCAACTGGGGCAGTGCCAGTGACGCCACCCCTATACTCATAGACCTTAGAAAAGAACGACGTGTATAATTTTGCGTGCTCATATACTTCCTCCTGATGGTTGGAATTTTTTATCACCGTACAAGTAACTTATTAAATCGGGCGGGTGCGGCCTTGTTCTTTATACTTTTCCAACAGCTTCGTCAACCGCTCGACGATTTCCGGATGTTTGCTCCATAAGTTGTTGCTTTCGGCTAAATCATCTTCCAGATTGTAAAGCTGTCCGGCTGGTCCACCCGGCTCTGGCTCGACTCTTTGAGGTTTGGTGAAACCTCCTGAGCCGAGGCCGAGTATGAGTTTCCATTTTCCCTGCCGGATGGAAAATATCCCTATGCTGGAATGGTGCACAATAGCTTCGCGTATCGGCTTATTTAGCTTATGCCCCGACAGGGCGGGCAGGATATTGAAACTGTCTTCGGCGGCATTTTCAGGCAGTTTTGCTCCGACAATAGCCGCACAGGTCGCCATTAAATCCGTCAGACAGATGATTTCATCGTTAGTCGTGCCGGCGGGAATCCTGCCCGGCCAACGGGCGATAAACGGCTCGCGATGGCCGCCGTCCCAGGCGTCGGCCTTGATACCGCGCAAATCACCATTGGGATAGTGACCATAAATTTCAATAATAGAATATGGGTCCCGCTTGATTTTTGTCCGGCCCGGTGAGCCGTTGTCACTGGTAAGGAAGATCAAGGTATTGCCGGTAAGTCCGTTGCGCTGCAGAGCCTTGACAACCTGTCCGACCGTCCAGTCAACTTCTACGACAAAATCGCCATAGCCGCCCGCTTTGCTTTTTCCTTTTACAAAATCAGCCGGGGCGATGGGGCAGTGCGGCGCCGGGAGGGGGAAGTACATAAAGAAAGGCTTGTCCGGTGACGTTTTAGTATGGTCGTCGATATACTTCACCGCTTTTTCAGTCAGCTTTGGAAGAACCTCCACATGCTTAAAACCCGGCGCGATTGCTCCCGCCCGCCACCATCCGTCTTCGCTGGCCTTGCCTTCCTCAATTGTTAATGTGGGTTTTTCCACCGGCCGCTCATTCTCGATATAGCAATATGGAGTCATATCCAGTGACGCCGGGATCCCGTAAAAATAATCAAAGCCAAGTGCATTGGGGCCGGGAACGAGCGGTTTATCGTAATCTGTCTTTTTAGCGTTGCCCAGGCCAAGATGCCACTTGCCGATACAAGCAGTGGAATAACCATATTGCTTTAGCATTGAGGCTACCGTCATCCGCTCAGTATCGATTAAAGCCGGTGAATAGCCGCCGAGAACACCACTTTTCAGCCGGCTTCGCCAGCAGTACTGCCCCGTCAACACGCCATAGCGGGTAGGAGTGCAGACGGCAGATGGTGAGTGGGCATCTGTAAAACGCATGCCTTCTGCGGCCAGACGATCCATATTAGGCGTTGGAATCTTGGATTTCTTATTGTAGCAGCCGAGGTCACCATAGCCCATATCGTCGGCCATAATAAAAACGATGTTGGGTTTGTTTGAGTCCGCAGCACCGCTACCTGATTGTAAGCCATTGGCACAGCCCGGCATTGCCAGCGATGCTATTCCAATACCGGCGGCCTTTAAGAAATTGCGTCGATTCATATTCTGCCTCATCAATATATTCTAAATTTTGTCCACGTCGTAGATTATTCAATCCCCAACAGCACAACAGATTTGGGCGGCAGGGTAGCTGTTAAGATATTATCTTCAAAATCGAATTTATCGAATGCATCGGGCCGGACCGCTTCGGGTTTATCAAAGGTATTGTGTGCGTTCAGAGTATCGGCCGTTAAAACCCGGCCGGTGACGCTCGAAGGTCTGGTACCTTGAAGCTCACAAACAAGTTCTGCTGATTTTGTGGGATTAAGGTTGCAAAGCGTTAGATGAATCTTACCCGAGGCATCTTTAGAAGCCGAAACATCGATTGACGGAATTTCTTCATCCTCGAACTGATAATTGCTGCACTCCAGTTCAAAAGGCAGCATAGTAGCATCATGATGAACCGTGTACATCTCGAAAACATGATAGGTGGGCGTCACAATCATTTTCCCGCCTTCGGTCAATATCATTGCCTGAAGGACATTAACGGTCTGAGCGATGTTTGCCATCTTCACGCGGTCGCAGTAATTATTGAAAGCGTTTAGAAATATACCTGCAGATACTGCGTCCCTGAGGGTGTTTTGCTGGTAAAGGAAACTCGGATTCGTACCGGATTCGGTGTCCCACCACGTACCCCACTCATCAACGAACAAACCGATACGTCCACGCGGGTCGAATTGATCCATTATCTCGATATTACCTTCCAGTAAAGGGTAGATAGTGAGCGTGTTCTTCATCAGTGCAAACCAATCGGACTCGCCGAACTGTGTCGCACTGCCCTTTTTAGTCCAGTTGCCCGTTCCCCGGACGTAGTGATGAAGACTAATTGCGTTCATTCTTCGATGAGAACGTTCCATAACGGTTGTCATCCATGGGTAGTTTTCGCTGCCGGGTCCGCATGCAATTTTGACGATACGGTTGCCGGAGTAGCTGCGCACATAGGTCTGGAAGCGATTATATAGATCGGCATAATACTCCGGTGACATATTCCCGCCGCAACCCCAGTTCTCATTACCAACGCCGAAGTATTTTACCCTCCAGGGTTTGTCACGTCCGTTCATCCGACGAAGGTTGGCCATTTCACTATCGGTATCAGACGTCATATATTCAACCCAGTCCTGCATCTCTTCGACAGTACCGGACCCAACGTTACCTGCAACGTACGCCTCACATTCAAGCTGTTCACACAAATCGAGAAACTCATGAGTGCCGAAGGCGTTGGTTTCTTTGACCATGCCCCAATGGGTATTGATCATACCGGGGCGTTGTTCACGTGGGCCGATACCGTCTTTCCAGTGATACTCGTCGGCAAAACAACCGCCCGGCCAGCGCAACACCGGTATCTTAATCCGCCTTAAAGCCTCGACTACATCGTTACGAATACCGCGCGTGTTTGGAATTTCCGAATCCTCACCGATCCAGATACCATCGTAGATACACCTGCCTAAGTGCTCTGAAAAGTGGCCGTAAATATTTTTGTTAATAGTATCCTCGCCTTTGTCGGTATGAATAACCATCCAGTTTTCTCCAAATTCCTCCCGCTGCTTTTTATCCGAAGAAAGTATTGAGGTACAACCGGTAATTAAGAACGAAATCACAAGGCAAATTATCACTGTATTTTTGGCCATTACAAACAACCGTTTCTTCAGCTTACTAAGCTTCATTTTCGTGTCCTTTCCATAGAAACCTTGAAGAGAAGATTAGCTCAAGCGATAAATCAGTGGCAGAGTACCACTCTTACACATTCATCGATTCGGCTGATGCTTCTAACCGCTGCATCATCGATATCAAGAGCTATCGGAAAACATGGACTATTTTGTCATACAGGCACAGCAGGCTGCTACACATATTCCCAGTCTTTCAGCCAATGGTAGTTGGCCGGCAGCCTGGCCCAGGCTTCATCCATAGCCTCTTCCAACTCTTTTGCCTCAGCCACGTCGAGCTGGCGACGCTCTTTGACGGCCCTGGCCATATTATCCACTTGTTGGGGATTAATCATGCCCGGAATAGGCGCCGTTAAAGCCGGATTGCAAAGAATATATCTAATAGCCATACGCGCAAGCTTGTCGTCCTCTTCCGCAGTCGGGCTGTCTGGTGAACTATCTCCCTTAAACAGTGAAGTACCTGCGAACGGTTTAATTCCGAAGACGCCTACATCGTGTTTTTTGACCGCATCGAAAACACTATCGGCAGGCAGTACCTTGCTCTTGGCGGTGTAGGGCGTGCAGACAACCTGGACGGTATCCGGGTAGGTCTCTATCATCCATTTGATGTGCTCACGGTCATGCGAGGAAAGGCCTGTGAAACGAACCTTACCCTGCTTCCTAGCTTTATCAAGGGCGCCTATCATTTCATCAACTTCGCCGGCGGTATGTCTTCCGCTCTGAGATAGCATTGTGATACGCCAGACATCCACGTAATCGAGCTTCGCTTCGCGCATTCCCTTATCGAGAGTTCCAAGCAGAGCATTGGCCGTGCGGAAATCTTTCTTTCGCATCTCCTCCTGGTACCAGGAAAAACCGAGGTACATCTTATCGCGCCTGCCTTTAAGCGCCCTGCTGTACGTCACCACCTCCTGCCAGGTGCAGGCATCGATATAGTTAATTCCAACTTCCATACACCTGGTTACGACATCGCGACGATTCTTAACAAAGGCGTCCATGTCGAGCTTTGCACTCAGCCATGCCTTTGTTTCAAAAACACCTGGCACCATCTTATCGACTCGTTTCCAGTGTCCACCTAAACACACGGCCGAGACCCAAATGTTGGTTTTTCCGAGCCGCCGATATTCCATATCGGGGTTGTAGCTTAGGGTATTCCGATTGACACCCTCAGCAAAAGTATTCTTACTGCCCAAGGCGCCAAACCCCACGGTCAGACCCGCTGCGGTCATAGCACCATCACGCATAAAATCGCGCCGGGTCAAATCATTGGTCTTATTCGGTTGGCTTTGCTTTTGTTCCATAGCTTTCTCCTCAAATCTTTACACCTGATTCAGAGTCAGCTCAGCTACGCCACTGAGTTTACATCTAAATAAAATACGAAATTTTCCCCGGAGATTCAATTTAATTCAGGTATTTATAAATCTCCGTTGGATGCCGAGGACTCACTTAAGCTTATGATCCGACGGTTTCAGACCTTGTTTATGCTTGCCCATACCAATCTGATTGGGATTATACTCGCCGACAAAATCTACATTACTCTTGGCCGGAATCTTATCCTCCATACCCATCGCCCAGAAACATGCGTTGACGAGCAGACGACGAAAACCTTCACTATTGAAGTCAAACGAGTGTCCCATTGTCGTTGTGAAAACGCGGGCGGCCTTGCCTTTTTCACCTGTGTAGGTCTTTGTCCATGCAACAGGCACCAGTTTCTTATCCGGATTTGGTTTATCTTCGGGCTTCATACCGGAAAGAACCTGTCCCATAATCAAAGGCTTGCATTCTCCTTCCAGCTTCGTTAAACCATAAACATCGGAAGGGCCCCAGATATCTTCAACACCTTTTACTATCGGGTGGTTTTCCATACCTTCTGCGATAAGCCCACGGGTACTTTCCACATTGTGATGTCCATAGTGATTAATCCACGTCTCACCAAAAACCTGTCGACCATATCCGCCGTCCAATTCCTTGCTTCGAAAACTGTATTTGGCGTAGGGACTGTTTTTATTCTTGGTGTAATTGAACGCATGTGTGGCTGTCCTCAAACCTATAATGGGCTTACCGGAATTCGTATAGTCAATGATGTATTTCATCTGTTCATCAGGCAGCTCACGGAAACGCAGGAACATCACCATCAAATCGGCCTTTTCGAGAGCTTTGAGACCGGGAATATTGTCAAGTGTCCCCGGATCTATCTCGCCAGTCTCTTTGTTTACGGCAAACAGCAATGTGCACTTAAAGCCCTGCCGAACAGCTAATATCTTGGCAAGCTGGGGCATCAGGTCCTCGGAGCGGTATTCATCATCGCCAATGACAAAAACAATGTGCTTGCCCTTGCCCGGGCCTTTGCGCCCTCTGAGAACTACTCCTGACTGGGCTTCAGCCATACCGGCTAAAAGGAAAGTCAATAACATGAAAACCAGCGTAAAAAGATTAATGGAATGTTTTGTCTTGTTCATCTTCATCTCCTTATAACATTTACTCGGCAATAGTCAAATTTACAGACAGATTTGAAGTATAACAAATCCTGTCTTGTTTTACAACCCCTTCAACCATATCAAGCATTTTATATTTCGTAAATTTATCTTTATAAAAATATTTCAAAAAAAGCCAAAGCAGATTGATTTTCCAGTCAGATTTTGTATATTAGTTGAATTGACTTTCAGTATTAAGACCGAACGGGTACAGAATGGAAAATATGAAATTTAGGAGAGGCATTATGAGCAGAAGGGTATATTTTTCGATTTTTAGTTTAGCGTTAATACTATGCCTGGCGTGGACTACTTTTATCCAGGCCGGTGACAAGCCAAAAACTCTTGATACCGATCCGAATCTTGCCGGCTGGTGGAAGTTCGACGAGACATCGGGCATAATCGCTGCGGACTCTTCGAAACACAACCGCAAGGGATTCCTCAGAGAAGGTATCTCTTTCGAAAAAGATTCTGCCCCAGGTAGGATATCTAAAGCTTTGAAGTACGGCAGCGGCGATGGCTATGTACAGATAACCAAATACAAAGGTGTTACAGGAATACGGCCCCGAACCGTAGCAGCATGGTGCAGGACGACAGAAACAAAAGGCGAAATCATATCCTGGGGCATGGATGATTTCGGTAAGATGTTTACATTCTGTTTTATTAGAGGCCGTATTGGTATAAGACCCAACGGCGGATACCTCTATATCAACAAAGAGACCGACGACGACCGGTGGCATCATTTAGCAGCAGTAGTGGAAGAAGCGGAACTGCCGAATCTCCATGATGATGTTAAACTTTATTTGGATGGAGTGCTTGCTGAAATCCATGACATCGGACTTTTGGACCTCTGGCCTATTGACACCGGCAAGGATTTGGATGTCACCATAGGCGATGGATTCAAAGGCTCCATAGACGATGTCCGTATCTACGACCGTGCTCTTTCAGAGGACGAAATAAACGCCATCTTTAAATTGCAAAGTAATGAACCGTTACCCAAATCAAAATGATAATCTCTAAGACGTGAAAGGAGATAAACAATGGACAATAATAAAGTTACTCGACGCCGATTTATGCAAGACAGTGCAATAAAAGCCGCAGGTGTAGCTGTTGGGCTCGGAGCCCTTGGTCAAAATGCCGGTGCAGCTCCAGTCAATACATCTAAAATTCTCAACTACAACCAGAATATGGAATATCGCCGGCAGGGCAAGACCAATCTTATGGTCTCCGCGGTTTGCCTCGGCGGGCACTCCAGAAGCAACCAGGCCGAGCGTAATGAAATCGTCAGCCGTGCCATAGATGTCGGCATTAATTACATCGATGCCTGCACCAGAGGCGAGGTCATCAGAGATTCCAAAGCCCTTGAAGGGCGCCGCGACAAAATGTATCTGGCACTTTCACATTGCGGCAAAGAAGCACGCGAGGAAGAATACCGCACCACCAAAAAACTGATGGAAGTTCTGGATGGATTACTGAAAGAATCGAATCAGGAATATACCGATCTATGGCGCATCACCTGTTACGAACCAGGCGGAAGACATTCATTCAACACTTCCTGTGAAGTTGTCGGTGCTCTGGAAAAAGCCAAAAAACAGGGCAAGGCACGTTTCGTCGGCTTCTCATCACATGACCGCAGATGGATCAAGTTTATGATTGAGTATTTCCCGCAAATCGATTGCGTCTGTTTCCCGTTCACTACGATGAGTAAGGCCGCCCCGAAAGACAGTGTCTTCGAAGCCCTTAAGAAGCAGGATGTCGGCGCCTTCGGTATCAAGCCTTTTGCCGCCGGCTCACTCTTCAGCAGAGGCGATCAGGCAGAACAAGACCGGCGCGCCCGCCTGGCCATTCGATACATATTGAACACCAATACTGTAATTCCAATCCCGGGAATGAACAGCATCCGTTATGTTGATAACGTCGCAGAGGCCGTTATGGAACGCCGCCAGCTCGATATAAAGGAAAAGGCTGAACTGGACAACGCCAACAAACAGGCCCTGGCAGCACTGCCGAATAATTACCAGTGGCTCAAGAACTGGCAGTACGTCTAAAGGATAACCTTTGTCCAATTAACAGTCTATCATGTGTCAAAACAATATTGCCTGTCTTGGTGTCTAAATTAATATAAGGACGGAAAGTATGAAATATTTTTTCCTGATAGTCATTCTCGCTGCAGTAGTTGTTGCCGGATCATGTTGTCAAAACGTAAAGTCAACTCAAAAAGAACAGGCAAAACCGGAACCAGTGACCAACATTAAGCCCGTAATATCCACAGAAGCTGCAACGGAGGATGAACCGCTTCTGTTACTCGATGATGAACCTCTATTGTTACTTGATGATGAGCCTGGCGAAGATTTGTCATCCGCACCGATGGCCGACAACAGCCGATGCTTTGTCTGCCACGTCAACTACATGCAGGAAAAAATCGCCGTCACTCACGCACGCCAGAATATGGGCTGCGCACATTGTCACGGCGAGTCCGACGAACACATCGCTGATGAATCCTGGGCATCAGGTGGAAACGGCACAGCGCCGGATATAATGTATCCTCGGGAAAAGATTAATCCATTCTGTATGGGTTGCCATACTAAGGACAAAATCGACACAGAACAACACAAGCCTCTCTTCGCAGACATCGAGGAGAAATTTTGTACTGATTGCCACGGCGAGCACCGCCTGACAAATCGCAAATGCAAATGGAAGTAGTGTTCCCTTTATCGGGAGTTTTAAATCTACAAAAAAACTGGCCCCTTATACACTCTAATATTCCTTGAAATTTTTCATCCATTCCGGCCAAGCACTTGACGTTACGCCACCGGCTGTAGTCCAGGGACCGTTAATATTGTACTCTTTATGCCATTTTTGTTTCCACAATTCCTTAAGTCCCACCTTCCTGACAGACCAGTCCATGAAAACGTGATTGATAAATCCATTGTGCCGGTTGATGGCGAAATGCATCATTTCTCTGTCGTAACCCAACCACTGACCGTCTAATGGAGGGGGATCGCCACGCGTGCCGTTTTCGTATGGGCCGCCACCTCTCCACATCGAATCTCCTAACACGGGCGTATTAGCTGAGCCCTTTGTATTCGGCGTCCTCCAGTTCCATTCCGTGGGACGTGATTGAATTGCCGTAACTCCCGCCGGCGGATGATAAATCCAGTTATTGCCTCCAAAGCTGGGTTCTTCCCCTCCTGTTGTGGTTCCACTTCCACCAATCGGCATATAGTACGTATGAAACGGCCCACCCCACTCTTCACCAGTAGGTTGCCTCTTAGTAGCCATCGGGCAACGGAGAATATTTGACTTTGTTGAGTAATGTTCTCTTAAACAAATAATCCATTCGCCGCGATGCCAACCGCCACCGCCAACCTGACCTACACTGAAATAACCGTCGTTGTCCTGGCAATACATTGACCAGATAATACCCCATTGTTTGAGCAGCGCCTGACAGGAAACCGTTCTTGCCTGGTTCCTCGCTCTTTGCAGGGCCGGCATCAATATCGCCATTAACAATGCAATAATGGCAATTACAACCAATAATTCTATTAATGTGAAACCCCTTGATTTGTTCATAGAACCACCTTCCGTTTATACTGCATTTGTTATAACTTGAAACTCGATAAGATGCTCAAAATGTTCCTCCTGTTTCATAGGGTTTGTTTTTTTCTGTCTGAAACAACATTTAAAAATATATTATATATCAAATCGTTTTCCCAAACAATGTAAAAAATGGAAGTACAGATAATTTGTATAAATTTTTTCCTTGACGGGAAAGTATATAATTTGGTATATGTATATATAGTGGAATACGTGGATTTTGGCCTTACGAGGGACAGAATTCTGGGCATTTTCATACAAACTGTCCTCGTTGGAAGGTTGATGAGAAAGGGGCAAAGCTGTAAGGCTTTGAATCCCGAAAGTTAATTTCTATCCTTTTTCATTAAGAGATACTATCGGGCTTTTTTTTGAAGGAAGGAGGCCGTGACAAATCTTGAAATTTTATCCTGTGCATGGATAGAACGCTCTTCGATTTTAAATTTCTGATTTGATCCTTAGATTTGCGATTTTCTTGTGCCTTATAGATAATTCTCACAGGTAAGGTTTTTGAAGTTTGTCGGAAACAAAAAATACGTGTCATGTTTTGGTGTGTGGCCGAAGCATGTTTCTTTTGGACTTCATTTTAAAGGAGGACTATTATGTGTAAGAAATTGATTTATTTTGTTTCTTTTGTTTTTGTGCTGGGTATAGCCGGCAGCGCATTGGCGGATTTGGTAGCATACTGGCCGCTCGACGACGATGCAAACGATACGATTGGGGGGCTGCACTGGACGTTGGATCCAAATGGAACCGGCATCTCGACAGACAGCCTGGTGGGCACTGGTGCCCTGAGATTTGATGGAATCAGCGGCGAGGGCAGGCAGGATGCAGTCGGTGCGCTGGTCGATGCGTTCACCACAAAGACGGTGATATTCTGGGTCAGGGCCGACAGCACCAGCGGCATACAGGCGCTGTACGACGAGGGTGGTTCAACCAACGGATTGGCCGTTCGTATCAACGAAGGAACTCTCCAGGCTGCCGTGCGTGATAATAGTGACCAGTACACGCTGACGATACCCTTTGACAGTACAGAATGGACTGAGGTTGCGGTCAGTTACGACAATGGCTTGCTGCTGTTGTTGGTGGACGGGGCCGAGAAAGCCACGGTCATGGCCACTTTCGACGCCAATGAAGTGAGCAGCCACACCAATAATGCCACGATAGGCTCTACCGAGCAGGATGCATTCGGCAATAACACAACCGAACCGTCAGACCATTTTGCCGGCCTTATGGACGATATCAGGTTGTATGACAACGCCTTGCCCGTTCATATAACGACGGCCCCGAGCCCCGCCGATGGCGCCGTGCTATCGAGCACGCCTGTGGACCTTTTCTGGACACCGGGAGCATCCGCGGTCTCACAAGACCTGTATTTCGGCGAAAACTATGACGATGTGGACGCCGGCGCCGAAAGTACATTCCTTGCACTGGGCCAGACTGCAGCGGGTGTTGACGTTCCCATTACCGTTGATGATCTTGCTGCGGAGACGACTTATTACTGGCGGATTGACGCGGTCGATGAAGCAGATCCATGGAAAGGCCAGATCTGGAGCTTTACGCTTGCATCACAGACGGCATCTGATCCCAGCCCAACTGACGGCGCTCAGTTTGTACATCCCGCTACAATCCTTAGCTGGGCGCAGGGTCTGAATGCGGAATCGCACACTGTGTATATTGGCAACAATTTAGATGACGTGAGCAATGCCACAGGAGGCACACCGCAGTCGGAATCAAACTATACACCTGAAGCCACCCTTGGAACAGGTAAGGTTTATTATTGGCGGGTCGATGAGTTCGATGGTAAGGACACTTATAAGGGCAATGTTTGGAGCTTCGAAACACCGCCCTTCACAGAAATTTCCGACCCGAATCTTGTCGGGTGGTGGAAGCTCGATGGTGAGTATCTTGATCTCGGCTATGTCTTCGATTACTCCGGCTATAACCGTCATGGCACTCTCGGTGGAGAGCCTCAGTTGATTGAGGGGCATATAGGCAATGCCCTGGAGTTTGACGGTGTCGATGACTACGTCAACATTGACGGGTACAAGGGTATCAATGCTATTGATGGTGTCCAGCAGCCATTCAGCGTTGCCAACTGGTTCAGGATTACAGCAGAGAGTGGCGACCACGAGATGGTGACCTGGGGTACAAGCGCAGGCCAACAGCGACTGACATGGCGCGTCCACCAGGGCAGATTGCGTACCGAGCACGCCAGCGGCAACCTCAGAGGCAATACCTATGTCAACGACGGTGAATGGCATCATGGCGCCTTGGTTGTAACCGAGGGAGCTAACCTGCGGGTTCCGAATACTAAGCTCTACGTGGACGGGATAGAAGACACAACTTTCTCCGGTTCGGACAATACCTACAACCTCACGGCCGGCGCAGATGTCAGAATCGGCATGAGTGGCCCACAGAACGGCAGGTATTTCCCGGGCTCAATTGACGATGTCCGCATATTTGACAAAGTATTAACAGATAACGAAGTGAAGATAATTGCGGGCTTATTAGAGTCCACCAGCCCTGATCCGGCCGATGGTGCCAAAATCGTGGATTCGCTTGCTATTCTGACGTGGTCACCGGGTCCATTCGGAGCCGAGTTTGATGTCTATTTCGGCACGAATCCGGAGCCGGGTGCGGCTGAGCTTGTAGGCCGCGTTAGTGCTGCCACGCATATTGTCACGGATTTGGCCGAAGGCCAGACGTACTACTGGCGTGTTGATGATGTCGAGGCGGACGGTACGACGATACATACCGGTAACGTGTGGAATTTGTGGGTACCCCCCAAGGGAGCATACAATCCCAATCCGGCCAACGGCCAGGAAGTCACAGACATCGACGCAGATCTTAGCTGGGAAGCTGACTGGAGTCCGGTCTTGTCTGTCGTGCACTTTGGTACGGACGCCGCTCAGGTGACCAATGCACCCGAAGGCTTTGGTCCTCCGCTTATGGAGCCTGGTTTTGATCCCGGCCCACTGGAACCCGGCCAGACCTACTACTGGCGAGTTGATGTATTCTACGGCTCGTGGCTTAAGGGCGAGGTCTTGAGCTTTACAGTGCCGGCACCGTAGTTTGTGTAGGTTAAGTTGTAAATAGTATGTAAAATTCTAAAGTCGAATTGATTGGGCTGCTTATCTCTTAGCAGCATAGAAAAGGGATTAAGCTGCCAAATTCAGTTCTGATTAAGTGATGTTCACGGGCTTGGAAGTATGATGTATACTTCCAAGCCCTTGCTCTGATGGTAATATATCTATTAGTTTAGGTAACAGGAATAATCCCGAGAGGTAGGGATTATTTTGTGTGGCCTAAATATGATTCATTATTTAAACTCTTTTAATATCAGAAAGGCTGATTATGTGCGGAAAAAAAACTAACTTGATTTTCCTGAGTTTGACGCTGGCCTTGATTGCAGTGAGCACAGTCAGAGCTTTTGATTTAAACGATCCTGATCTGGTCGCTTATTGGCCGTTTGATGAGGGAGCAGGCAAAGTTGCTAATGATCTGTCCGAAAATGGCTATGACGGCACCCTTGTTGGTGGTACATCCTGGACCGATGGCATTTATGGAAGCGCTTTGCAGTTCAATGGAAGCGATGCATACGTGGAAACCGGTCAGAGTTTACTCAACGGCCTTGCCGGATTCACCTTGGCCGGTTGGGTCAGCGCCAGCAATGTTAATGTTTACTCCAGCCTTTTTGGTCAGAACGATTTAATTGAATTCGGATTTATAGGCGGTGCTCAGGTCGGAACCTGGTTATTAGGCAATAACTGGCAACTTGTTGCCGCGGACTATACTTTTGATTATCCCTCATGGCACCACTTAGCTTTAACAGGAGATGCGACAAGAATTGTAATCTACATAGACGGCCAGGAGGCGGCAAGTGACGAAGGGGGGCTATCGAGCGGCAGCGCCGGGTTTACATTCAAAATTGGTGCAGGTGTCTTTAATACAAGCGGAGATCCGTTTCTTGGAGAAATTGATGATGTCTGGGTCTTCAGCCGCGCGTTAACACAGGAAGATATTCAGGGCCTGATGCCGGGTTCCGGAGGATACCCATATGTTTTACGTCCGCTCCCGGAAGATGGTGCCATACACGAAGATACGTGGATCAATCTTAGCTGGCGGGCGGGAGATTTCGCCGTTTCGCACGATGTGTATCTGGGCGATAGTTTTGAAGACGTAAACAACGGTACAGGTGAGACCTTCCGAGGCAACCATGCCGAGACATTCTATGTTGCCGGTTTTCCCGGATTTGCTTATCCGGCTGGTCTTGTTCCGGGCACAACCTACTACTGGCGAGTAGATGAGGTCAATGATGCCGAGCCAAATAGTCCGTGGAAGGGCGATATATGGAGCTTTATGATTCCGCCTAGAGCATATAATCCTATCCCGGCTAACGGCATCGCGTTCATTGACATGGAGACACACCTTAGCTGGAGCGCCGGCCTGGGTACGAAACTGCACACCATATATTTCGGCGACAATTTTGACGATGTGAACAATGCCACCGCAGGAGTGTCACTGGGAACTAAAACATATGACCCGGGCACACTTGAATTAAATAAGACTTATTACTGGCGTGTTGACGAATTCGACGGTATCGCAACGCATAAAGGCAACGTCTGGAGCTTTACTACTACTGTCCCCGGTCTGGGCACGGTCATAGCAGAGAGGTGGGATAATATCGAAGGTGATAATCTGGACACCCTAAAAAGCCATTCGAAGTACCCGAACAATCCTGACGTAACCGAGGTCTTGACACAGTTTTCGTCGGACCTGGACCTCGACAACTATGGCGGCCGAATTTACGGCTGGCTCTATGTACCGGCGACAGGTGACTATACGCTCTGGCTTTGCGCCGACAACCAGGGTGAATTATGGCTGAGCACCGATGACGACCCGGGCAATGCAGTTTTGATAGCGAATGAAAGTACTTGGGCCGGACCCAACACATGGGGAACAGGCGAGGAGCAGTCAGACCCAATCCAACTTCTGTCTGGAAACAAATATTACATTGAGGCACTCTGGAAGGAAGGCAGCGGCGGCGACCAGTGTCAGGTAGCATGGAGGGGACCAGGCATCCCGACAATCACGATTATTCCGGGAGCTAATTTGTCCCCATACGAACCGGTTCAGGCCAACGGTCCTAAACCGGGGAATAACACCTCAGATATAAATCAAAGATCTACTCTTAACTGGCGGGCCGGAGACGCAGCCGCTTCGCACGAGGTCTATTTCGGTACGGACGCCGATGCTGTGAAAAATGCTGATATGGCTTCGCCTGAGTACAAAGGCAGCCGGAACCTTGGCTCCGAAATCTATGACCCCGGACAACTCCAGTGGGATACTACTTACTATTGGCGTATTGATGAGGTCAATAATGCTAATCCTGACAGTCCGTGGGTAGGCAACCTCTGGAGATTTACGACAGCGAACTTCCTTATCGTTGATGATATGGAGAGCTACAATAACATTAATGAAGGTGAGCCCGGGAGCAACAGGATATATCTGGCCTGGGTGGACGGATTCGACAACCCTGCAATAAACGGTTCTGTCGTTGGTTACGCCAATCCTCCATTTGCCGAGCAAAGTATAGTTCACAGCGGTAGTCAGTCAATGCCGTTTTCCTACGATAACAGCGTTGGGAAATCCGAGGCAACTTTGACGTTGACGTACCCGCGTGACTGGACCGAGAACGGTGTCAACACACTGGCAATTTGGTATTTTGGTGATGCGGCCAATGCTGCTGAACCGATGTATGTTGTTCTAAACGGCACTGCTGCTGTTACCAATGATAATCCTAACGCGGCACAGGCAACTGCCTGGACCGAATGGACTATCGACCTGCAGGCGTTCGGTGTTAACCTTACTAATGTCAATACGATTACTCTCGGCTTCGGCAATAGAAATAATCCTGTGGCCGGTGGTGCAGGTATGGTGTTCTTCGATGATATTCGTCTGTATGCACCGGATCGGGAAACGCCGTAAGCAGCAAATTAATAATTTCAAGAGATGAGTTTTTAATACATAAGGAGGATTATTATGTGTAGAAAATTAATGTATTTGTTTTCTTTTGCATTGTTGCTGTGCCTACCTCTGAATAGCGTGGCACAAGATATCGAGACAGGTCTTGTCGGGTGGTGGAAATTTGAAGAAGCAAGCGGGACATTATATGACCAGAGCGATAATCATAACGACAGCACTTCCGTTCAGGGCGTACTTTACCAGCAAGCCGGTCAAAAAGGATTCGCTTTAGGCTTTGATGGAATCGATGACGATGTTACTGTTGGGGCTAATGGAAGACCAACTGATACATTCAGTTTCGGAGGATGGCTGAAAACGTCGGCTACTCACGAAATTGATCCGGAATCAACCTCCGGCACAGGTGGAGTAAATAGTCAAAGATATGCATTCGACCCGCAACATGGAGGTGAAACAGACGGCGGAGCCGGACTATCTGTCGGAACAAATGGCATTTTAGTTTATGAGCATGGCAGTAACTATATGCCGGCAACTGCCGTATATAAAGCTGATATAGGAAGTGACTGGAATCACATCATGATAGTTTATGACAACAAACAGCCGACAATTTACCTTAATGGCAGTGCCGTTCGTGAAGGCCTTACTTCCCCAAGAGGAGTGGTAAATGCGCCAATCCACTTTGGCGGAATGGCATATGGATATTTTGAAGGCCTGATGGATGAGATACGTATCTACAACCGAGCGTTGTCGGCGGCCGAGGTAAGAAAGCTGGCGGCCCGACCAAATGCATATAGCCCACTCCCGGTTGAAGGTACCATTCATGAGGACACGTGGTTGAGTATGAGCTGGTCATCGGGAGGTAATGCAGCCTCACACGATGTGTACTTCGGTGAGAATTTTGATGATGTTAGCGCCGGAGCCGAAAGCGTATTCCGGGGTAATGAGGCCTCAACGTTTTTTGTCGTGGGCTTCCCGGGATTTCCTTATCCGGACGGTCTTGTTCCGGGCACAACATACTACTGGCGGGTCGATGAGGTCAATGATACCGAGCCGAATAGTCCGTGGGAAGGCGAGGTCTGGAGCTTTAGTATTCCCGCAAAGACAGCTTACTTCCCTGAGCCGGCTGATGGTGCCCAGTCTGTCTTCCCTGAGCCCGTTCTTGAATGGACGGCTGGTTTTGGTTCGAAATTGCACTATGTATATTTCGGTGACAATTTTGAAGATGTGAACAATGCCGCCGTGGGTCTTCCTCAGGGAACTTTGAGCTATACTCCCGGTACACTCAAAATGGCCAAGACATATTACTGGCGGGTCGATGAGTTCGACCCTCCCGCCACCTACAAAGGCGATGTCTGGAGCTTTACTACCGAAGGCGCTGTGGGCAGCCCGAGTCCGGCAAATCGAGCTGTCGATGTAACGCAGACACCTGTTCTCACCTGGACACCGGGAGTCTTTGGTGCTTCACATGAAGTTTACTTCGGCACCGATGCAACTTCGCTGGAGCATAAGGGCAGCGGCAACCTTGGTTCCGAAAGCTATGAACCCGCACAGCTCGAGTGGAATACCACTTACTACTGGCGTGTTGATGAGGCCAATGGCACAAACGCCGAAAGCCCGTGGACAGGCCCTCTCTGGAGCTTTTCCACAGCCAGCTTCCTTATTGTGGACGATATGGAGAGCTACAATAACATTAATGAAGGTGAGCCCGGGAGCAACAGGATATATCTGGCCTGGGTGGACGGATTCGACAACCCGGCCGTAAACGGCTCCGTTGTTGGTAATGCCAATCCTCCTTTTGCCGAGCAGACTATCGTTCACGGAGGTTCCCAGTCGATGCCATTCGCTTATGATAATGGTGTTGGCAAATCAGAGGCGACTTATGTCTTGACTTCCAATCGTGACTGGACAGTCAAAGGTGTCAACAGTCTAACAATTTGGTACCGGGGCGCCCCGACTAATGCCGCAGAACCGATGTATGTTGTTCTCAATGGCACCGCTGGAGTCACGAACGATAATCCTGATGCGGCAAAGACAACAGCCTGGACCGAATGGACTATCGACCTGCAGGCGTTCGGTGTGAACCTTACTAATGTCAATACGATTACCCTTGGCTTCGGTAACAGGAGCAATCCTGTAGCCGGCGGTGCAGGTATAGTTTACTTCGATGATATCCGTCTCTATGCTCGGTAATCCCAGATAGTTGGTTGTGTCGTTTCGATAACAGATTCGAGTAAATTCGGGGCCTATACTGATTTGATTCGGTATAGGCCCCGCTTGTTTTACAATCAATAAAGTTCAATAGGTGAAATATTAGTTATAATAACTTATAATGTTCACTAAGTACTGTCGAAGACCTGGTCATTAAAGAAGGATTAAAATGAATAACATCCTGAACCGTCGTGACTTTCTTAAGAAAACAATAAAAACATCGACAGCCACTGTTGCAACGTTCAATGTTCCTTCAATTCTTAAGGGAAGAAACTCCGGCTCGCCGCCAAATGTCGTCTTTATCATTTGCGATCAAATGCGTTTTGATGCCCTGAGCTGTCTTGGACATCCCAACGCCCGCACGCCTAATTTGGATAAAATGGCCGCTGCAGGAGCATTATGCGAAAACTTTTTTGTAAATAATCCTGTCTGCGTTCCCTCAAGAATTTCTTTATTCAGTGGACAATATCCGCACCAGCATGGCAGCCTTGCAAATAAAAGCAGTAAATTAATAGAGTCACTTGCCGGCTCTATGCTGGGCTATTTTCGCCGGCGTGGTTACCACACAGGATGGGTTGGTAAAAATCATACCTATTCAAAAGCTGTTCTTCAAAGTCTGGATTTGTGTTCGATTAGGGCCCGCGAACCATTTCGAGCTTACAGCAAATTTGTTCCGCCGTATTGGCACAGTGACACATTGTGGCCCGAAGATAAGTGTCATCCACGAATGAACACCGACGAAGCTATATACTTTATTAAAAGCGCAAAAAAGAATGAGCCGTTTTTCCTTCACGTCAGCTATTTCGACCCGCATCCGCCTTATATGGCGCCTTCCGAATATACAAGCAAATATGCCGGCAAGGAAATTGTTCTTCCGCCGTTCGTGCATCCTGAAAAATTATGCGCCAGGTTGGATGAACAGTATCGGGCACTCCATTACGACCGCATAAAAGATGCAGACCTCACCGAGACGATGAGATACTATTATGCCTCGATAGAATGGGGGGTGGATTACCAGGTCGGCAGGATTATGGATACTCTCAGAAATAGAGGACTCATCGATAATACAATCGTCGTGTTTACTTCGGACCACGGCGACTTTATGGGCGAGCACCGTATGGTTAGAAAAGGTATGTTTCTTTACGATGCGCTGCTTCACGTCCCTATGATATGGCACGCCCCGGGGCTGGTAAAACGCGGCGTACGCATAAATAATATGGCACAGGGCGTTGACCTCTTTCCGACCTTGGTCGATTTAACCGGCGGCAATATCCCCGGCGAACTTCCCGGCAGGTCATTAAAATCCTTCCTGCGCGGAGAACCGAAAAAAGAAAATGATTTTACTGTTTTCGCATCCGCAGCCTATAGTGACTTACCGCCGAATTATTTTGATAATCCCGAACCGGCTTATGATCCCGACAGCGAGGTTCCATTCCACTCCCGCGTTGAAAACCTCACATGGAAAGCTGAAAACAAAACAGCTATGGCTCGAATGGGCCGGTGGAAGCTGATATTGAATGAAACACGACCGCCGGAATTATATGACATGGCAACCGGCTGGATCGAGAAGGAAAACCTCACCGATAAACAGGATTTCAAAAATATACGAAGAACGCTTGAGGCCAAAATAAGAAACATCTGGAAATGGTAACGGAGCTTGAAAATGAATAGGTTAAAAATAAAGCATATGTTTGTCTTAATTGCGGTTTTATTAAGCAGCACACTTTCCAGCGCCGATACGGTTAATCACGATTACGGTATCATCAAAAATCAGAACAGCCCGCATGCAAAACTTAAGAGCGTTGACTTGAAAGATGTTCGCTGGACTGATGGTTTCTGGGCGGATCAGTTCGCAAAGACATGTGATGTCACACTGCCCCGCCTATGGGAGCTGGCGTCGGATCCGGAAAAAGGACACGCCATTCAGAATTTGAGAATCGCCGCCGGCATCGAAACCGGAAATTTTGAAGGAACTCACTGGCAGGATGCCTGGATTTACAAGTGGCTTGAAAGTGCCTGTTATATTTACGCTGTTACAGGTAACAGGGAGCTTGATGAACAAATGGATGAAATCATCAACGTCATTTCCAGGGCGCAGAGACCGGATGGCTACATCGCCTCCCAGACTATTGCCCGCAACTGGCCGAGGCTCCAGAATCAACATCATCATGAGCTTTACACAATGGGACACTTAATCACTGCCGCCTGTATTCATCACCGGATTACCGGCAAGGCAACACTGCTAAACGTTGCCCGTAAAGCAGCGGATTATATTTATGATACATTTAAAGGACGCGACCCAAAGCTGGCCGATTTCCCAATCAATCCATCAATTATTATGGCCGGCGTCGAATTGTATCGTACTACGGGTGTAAAAAAATACCTGGACATGTCCAATTTCTTCATCGACTGGCGAGGAAGCCGTTATGGAAACGGAAGGCGAAATGCCTGGGGTATTTTAACAAACGGCAGCGACCTCAACCAGAACTGGCGGCCGCTCCGTAAAGAAACCGAAGTTGTCGGCCATGCCGTTTTTTTCAGCTACCTGTATGCAGGTGCGGCGGATGCCTTTATGGAAACCGGCGACAAAACGCTGTTCGATGCACTTGAAAGACTCTGGTCTGACCTCGTAAACAAAAAGATGTATATCACCGGCGGTGTAAGCCCGATGCACAAGGCCCACCCCGTCCGAAGCTTTCAACCCGGCCACCTTTCAGCTATCGTCGGTGATTCCATCCATGAAGGCGTCGGCGGCCCTTATGATTTGCCTAATGACTCGGCCTACAACGAGACCTGCGGCCAAATCGGAAACCTGATGTGGAACTGGCGCATGCTCGCCATTACCGGCCAGGCGCAATTCGCTGATATAATGGAACGCACTCTTTTCAACTCCATTCTTTCCGGTATCGAGGTTGATGGTGACAACTGGTCATATACAAATCCGCTTCGCTGGCACGGACATGAACACCTACTCCGCAGCAACGATACGCACAAACGCCTGGAACCTGGAAAAAATATGATTTGCTGTCCTACTAACCTGATGCGAACGGTCGCCTCCTGGCATAATTATCTTTACAGCACCAACGATAAAGGTCTATGGATCCATCACTACGGAGGGAACGTTTTTGACGGCGAGTTTGCCGATGGACGAAAACTAAAGCTCACGCAGAAAACCGACTACCCATGGGACGGAAATGTGCATATTACTATAGATGCTGTTGACTCCGGCAATGAGTTCTCAATTCTTCTGAGGATTCCTGCCTGGGCGAAGAGTTCCAGCCTGGAAATTAATCATAAACCAACTAACATCTTCCGATACACGCCGTCATCATATACAACCATTACACGAAAGTGGGCCGCCGGTGATACCATTGAGCTGAACCTGCCTATGCCGGTCAGATTGATTTCCGCAGACCCGCTCATAGAGCAGACACGAAACCAGGTCGCGGTCATGCGCGGCCCGCTCGTCTATTGCCTTGAGTCTATTGATGTGCCGGAGGGAATTCAGTTCGAAGATATTTACCTTCCAGCTAATGCCAAATGGAAAACTCAGTATAAGCCCGACCTGCTCGGCGGCGTAACAGTGCTAAAGACAAAAGCTTTGGTCCTTGATAAAACCATCGAAGAAGATATAGGCGGCTACCGCCAGGTAAGAAATATTCAACCACGTCATATAGACATCACTATGATACCGTACTACGCATGGAACAACCGCGATGAGCCAAAAATGACCGTCTGGCTACCCGTCAGATGGTAGTCAAATATAGGTATCAAAAGGCGGAATATCTGGAGCTTAAAAAAAGAACTGATTTATTTACATCAAGCAAAGAGCTTTTTCAGATATGAAAGTCCTTCGCCAATACCCTAAAACCGTATTATTTTATACTTCCATTATAGCCTTGCTTGAGTTATGATTATTATGGTCGGTGATTTCGTATCTCCTGCCCATAATCAACTAAGAAACAATGGATGGTAATACGCTATGTTAACAGAAAAAAAACTGTCTAAATTATCAATCCCCACTTTAATCTTTAGCCTGATAGTCATCTCCGCTGTCTATGCGGACGACCAGCCGCAGTGGGGCCAAAGGTATTCCCGAAACATGGTCTCTGACGAAACACACCTGCCTGAGAGCTTCGACCCGGCCACAGGAAAAAACATAAAATGGATAGCAGACCTGGGTACGGAAACCTACTCAACCCCCGTAGTCAGTGGGGGCAGGGTGCTGATTGGCACAAACAACAATATCCCGCGCGACCCGCGCCATAAAGGAGACCGCGGTGTGTTACTATGTCTGGACGAAAAAGACGGCAGCCTCTGCTGGCAGCTTGTCGTTCCCAAGCTGATACCAGACCTGTACCGGGACTGGCCCAAGTCCGGCATCTGCTCGCCGGCCACCGTTGAAGGGGACAAAGTTTATATCGTCAGCAACCGTGGCGAAGTGATGTGCCTTGACCTCAACGGTCTGGCCAACGGTAATGACGGACCATATAGGGACGAAGCCCGGCACATGACACCGCAAAAAGCCGAGCCTATCGAGCTGTCAAAAACAGATGCCGACATCATCTGGCTGTTCGATATACGAAACAGCGTGGGTGTCCATCAGCACGACAGCGCCCATAGTTCGATTCTCTTACACGGCCAATACTTATATGTCAACACCAGCAACGGCATAAATGACCAACACAAATTCATTCCCGCACCCGATGCCCCGAGCCTGATTGTGCTCGACAAAAGGACAGGCTGTCTTGTAGCTCAGGACAACGAACAGATCGGCCCCCGGATATTCCATTGCACCTGGTCGTCGCCCGCTCTGGGCAAGATAAACGGCCGCCCGCTGGTATTCTTCTGCGGCGGCGACGGTATCTGCTATACCTACGACGCATTAAGCTCTGCTTCTGATACGCAGAATGTACAGAAAATAAAAAACATCTGGAAGTACGATTGCGACCCCGATTCACCTAAAGAAAACGTACACCAATACATGAGAAACCGCAATAAAAGCCCAAGTAATATCAAGAGCATGCCCGTCTTCCACGAAGGCCGTCTCTATATTACCCATGGAGGCGATATCTGGTGGGGCAAGGAGCAATGCTGGCTCAAATGTGTCGATGCAAAAAATTCCCGTGAGCTTTGGTCTTACGAGCTTAGTAAAGGTCACTGTTGTTCGACGCCCTCTGTACACAATGGTCTGATTTTTGTCGCAGATTGCGAGGGATACATACACTGCGTAGATGCCAAAACCGGAAAACCTTACTGGACACACGACACCGGAAATGAAATATGGGCTTCGACACTTGCCGCCGATGGAAAAGTATATATCGGTACCCGGCGCGGGAATTTCTGGGTATTCGCCGCCGACAGGAACAAGAAGATTGTCAGCTCGATTAAGCTGGACAGCCCCATACACGGCTCACCCGTCGCCGCCAATGGTGTGCTATATATTGCTACAATGAAGAAACTCTACGCTGTGAAACAATCATCAGAATAGACCGGATAAATCCTGCCTGTGGAATAAAAGGTATTTAATTCGCAGGATAATTATAAAAGTACGGCAACAATAATTTCAGGAGACAATCATGAAACACATCAATCCCTTTCTGCCTACTCTCGTTTTTGGACTTTTCCTGACACTCACTTATAGCACCACCGCACCGGCCGCAAACATTATTGTAGAGCAATGGACCCGTTTTGAGAACACATTAATAAGCACAAATGATTATGGAAATCCCGCTCAGGATATTAAGGTAAAGGTTGAATTTACTTCACCCAGTGGAAACAAAAGAACGCTCCTTGCCTTCTGGGACGCAGGCAGCCTATGGCGTATGCGATTTTCGCCGGACGAACCGGGCAACTGGACTTACAGAACTGCCTGCTCGGACAAAAATAATAATGGGCTTCATAACCAGATCGGCTCGTTTAAATGTGAACAATACACGGGTGTTCTTCCGCTTTTCAGGCATGGAGAATTGCGCCTCTCTGAAAATCGGCGATACTTCGAGCACTTTGATGGTACTCCTTTTTTCTGGCTGGCCGATACAGTCTGGTGCGGTCCGTCTCTTTCCGAGCTGAATGACTGGAATATTTTCCTCAATGATCGTCTGTGGAAAGAATTTACAGCTATCCAGTTTGTAATGACCCAATGGCGTATGACCAAAACAGACGCCGAGGGAAATCCAGCTTTTTTGGGCAATGACAAAATCTTCATCAATCCCGCATATTTCCAGCGCCTGGACAAATATATCGACGCAATTAACGACGCAGGGCTTGTCGCAGTACCGGTTCTGCTCTGGGCAATCCGCGGCGACGAAAATCCCGGCTACTATTTGCCCGAAGACCAGAAAATTGTTCTGGCCGAATACATGATAGCAAGATACGGTGCTCATCAGGTAATATGGTTCCTCGGCGGCGATGGAAATTATAGCGGCGAAAATGCTCAAACATGGAAGAATGTCGGCCGTGCGGTGTTCAACAATGACCAGCATCGTCTGGCAACAATGCACCCCAGTGGAAGAAGCTGGGTAGGTAAAGAATTCCGCGGTGAGCCGTGGTTCAGTTTCATTGGTTACCAGAGCGGACACGGTGACGACGAAAAAACCTTCCGCTGGCTTAACCAGGGCCCGCCCGCCACAGAATGGGGCAACAAACCAAACCTGCCCGTCATTAATATCGAACCCAACTACGAAGCACACAACGGTTACACATATCGAAAAGTCCACGACGACCATTCAGTCCGTCGCGCTGCTTACTGGAGTCTGCTTGTCTCTCCCACAGCAGGCGTAACCTACGGCGGCCAGGGAATCTGGGGCTGGCACACAAAGGTACAGGCCCCGGCTGCTCATATCAGCACAGGTCTCGGCTCGCCATGGTTTATCGCAAAAGACCTTCCAGGCGCATTTAGCATGAAATACCTCTGCCAGCTATTTAAGTCAATCGAATGGTGGAAGCTGGTTCCTGCTCAGGAAATTATCATCGATCAGCCCGGAGCAAAAGACGCCTCGAAATTCATCGCTGCGGCAAAATCAAATGAAGGTGACATAGCTGTCGTTTATCTCCCTGAAGGCGATTCCGTTACTGTAAAAACCGACTCACTCAACAAAACTGCAACCGCTCGCTGGTACCATCCCCGCACCGGCGGCTGGCTCAATGCCGGCAAAATCGAACAATCCCCACAGACTTTCAAGGCCGCAGACAAAAACGACTGGATCCTGTTGATTGAAGCAAAATAAGAGATTGACTTTTTTAAGGACATACGAAAATGAAAAACGATATCATCCTCAAACAAAGTTGTTCTTTGACTGTAAGGGAATCATTATGGCAGGGCGATGCAATGGACCGCCGGGAATTCCTGAAAAAGATTGGCTGCGCCGGCGCCGGGCTTGCTCTTGCCGCCGTTGGAAAGCAGGCATCCGCCCGACAAGTCGATGAAATGCCAAAACGTGTCCTTGGGCGAACAAATGAAAAAGTCTCTATCCTCGGGCTCGGCACGGCCCCGGCGGGAGAAGGCCCCGTTGATGTCCAGGAAGGTATTAAAATCTTTGGCGAAGCTATCGACCGAGGTGTAACCTATATCGACACCGCGAGGATATACGGCAATGCCGAGGAAATACTCGGGCATTTAATTCCAAAATGCCGCGAAAAGCTGTTCGTTGTGTCAAAAGTCTCGACCGATAATGCAGAAAGGGCGGAGCGTTCCCTGGCCGAATCACTGCGCCTGCTTAAAACTGATTACCTCGATCTCGTCCACATTCACAGCATCGGTGGAAAAAATATCGACCGCGTCCTCGCTAAGGACGGCGCCCTCGAATATCTGCTGAAGCAGAAGGAAGCAGGCAAGATACGTTTCATTGGAATATCAGGGCACAACAGGCCGCCTAATTTCGTCCGTATGCTCAAGACTGACCAGATTGACGTGATTATGTGCGTGATGAATTATGCTGACAGAAACATCTATGATTTCGAAAGTAAGGTTTTGCCCGAAGCAAGAAAACGTAACGTCGGCTGCGTCGCCATGAAGGTCTATACCGGGATTAAAGGCGGCTTTCGCAACCACAGAAGCGGCTACATAGGCTGCGTTACCGAGCCTGCTTATTTGCCAAACGCAATGGCCTATGCCCTCGACCTCGAAGGCGTCAGTGTAGCGGTGGTCGGCCCCTATACGGTTGAGCAGTCCATACAGAACGTACAGTTCGCCCGGAAATACAAGCCGCTCTCCAATGAGCAGCGCACCTCGTTGTTGGAGCACGGCAGAAAGCTGGCGCCGAGTCTTGGGCCTCGCTATGGAGCGATAACATAAAACTGATACGTTTCGGCTGCAACTGGCCGTAAAGCAGCAAAATAAAATATTGGAAACATTAGATGGCAAAAAACAAAATTCTACTTTGGACAACTGTTACAATCCTGATGATATTTATGCCGGTTCTGGCTGCGGATTGGCCTCAATGGCGCGGGCCGTTTTTTAACGGCTCCACCAATGAAAAAAAACTCCCTGATTCCTTCAGTCAAACCGAAGGCGTCGCCTGGGTCAGTCCGCTGCCAGGCCCCGGCGGCGCAACTCCCGTCATCTGCAACTCCCGGATTTTCGTCAGTTCAACTGTCAGAGGAGAGCCCAATTTTGTCGCCTTGTGCTTCGACGCCCGCAATGGCGGACAGCTATGGAAAAAACATATCGGCTCGGATACCCGACGATTTCCACGCAATAACGTGGCCTCACCTTCCCCTGTGACCGACGGCGAATACGTCTTTTTCCTTTACGGCAGCGGACACCTGGTCGGTTTCGACTATGAAGGGAACAAACTATGGTCCCGCAACATCGAAGAGGAATACAGTAACCTGGCATTGCAGTTCGGATATAGCTCCAGCCCATTCTTTTATAAAAGCAAACTCTTTATTCTCGTGGTTCGTCGCAACAAGCCTTACCGCGAACCGTGGAGCGATACGCCTCTCGATTCGTTCCTTATGGCACTCAACCCACAAACCGGCAAAACTATCTTCAAACAGCAGCGCAAAACCAACGCATTTGACGAGGGAATGGAAACCTACAGCACTCCAATTCCCTTTGTTCGCAATGGACGCACCGAAATCCTCAATACTGGTGCCGACTTTATAACTGCGCACGACCCCGATACAGGAACAGAATTATGGCGATTTGAATATCATACGAATAAAGTCCGGGATACCCGTATCATCCCTTCTCTTGTAACCGGCGACGGGCTGATTTTCGGCACTCGTCACAAGCACGGCGGTGTTTTTGCACTCCAACCCCCCAACCCTAACAATCAGTCTCAGGCAAGCATTATCTGGAATTATCATGGCCCATCCCCCGATGCCAGTACTCCTCTTTATTATCTGGATCGTCTGTATGTCCTGAACGGCGTCAAGCAGGGAAAAGTAGTGACCTGTCTTGAGCCGAAAACAGGCAGTGAAATCTGGCAGGGCACTATCGGCGGCCGCGGCCCATGGCGTGCCTCACTCACCGGCGCAGACGGAAAACTCTACTGCATCAACGAGACCGGCGAAATCGTAGTGCTCGCCGCAGGCGGCATTGAGTTCAAAATTATTTTCCAGACAAAAATAGACGAGCCGCCAATTCAGTCTTCTATAGCTGTCGCTGATGGCCGCCTGTTTATCCGTACCGCTCAAAATCTCTACTGCATCGGCAAATAACAACTGTTTTTGTTATTGAAATCTGCCCGGATAAGACGGATATCCTACCTAAAAGGTTGTATAATAAATATAAATCGAGTAGTATTAACTTTCTTTTACACTTTGTTATACAACTGAAGCTTAATATGAGAAATGCCCGTTCAGAATAAGGTGGGGCTCAAGCAATATAAACAACGTTATGAAATACACTACGGCAATGCTTATAGCCCTGCCGGCAATTGTACTGCTAACAAACACGGGCTCAGCAACAGAAAGAGGACCAGAGCGTTCTATGGTAGCTGTACGTACGGACACACCTCCGGTAATTGATGGAAAACTCGATGAAGCCTGCTGGTCGCATGCAAATGTAGCTACAGGTTTCACCGACTATAGAATCGAACAATTGGCCAAAGAACAAACATTTGTACGAGTACTCTATGATGACGAGAACCTCTACATCGCTTTTGAGTGTATGGAACCGGATCCCAACAGCATAGTAGGTGTCGAAAGAAAATACGACCAGCCGCTTCATGAAGAAGACTACGTAACTGTCCGACTCGACACCTTTCATGACCATCGCTGTACTTACACCTTCTCCGTTAATACCCTGGGAACCCGCTACGATGCACGAATGGGGCTTTTCGATTATTTTGATGATGAAACATGGGGCTGTGACTGGACGACTGCCTGCACGGTTGAGAAAGACCGCTGGTTTGCGGAAATAGCTATCCCGATTTCCAATATGCTCTTTGAACAAAAAGACGCGATTACCTGGGGGCTTAATTTCTACCGCAGCGAAAAAAACAAATCGGAAAGAAGTTACTGGTGTTACCGAAACAGCCGGGCCAGATATCCGAATGAATTCGGTCATCTGACAAATCTGGACCTCGCGAAAGTCAAACTCAAGCAGAAACCTTCGTACGAAACCTATTTCAGCACTACATCAGACCTCACAAGATTCAGCAACAAATTGTCCACCGGTCTGGACATGTCATTAAGGTTAAATTCAGAATTAACAAGCGCATTCACCATCAATCCGGACTTCGGTCAGGTCGAGGCAGATCCCGATACCATCGAACTCAGAGACACCGAGCGATTTCTCAGGGAGAAACGTCCTTTCTTCCGTGAAGGCAACGAGTTGTTCGGCTCGCCACTGAATATCTATTACAGCCGGCGTTTCACGGATATCGAGGCAGGAGGGAAAATGACCGGGCAGGGCAAAAATTGGGCACTTGGAATCCTGGATGTTCAGGGTGAAATAGAGCGGGACGATAGAATATTCACTGGTAATTACCATGTCGGAAGGTATATTCACAATATTGGAGAAAACTCTCACATAGGCGGAATCTGGGCCAACTCCAACCGCTCGGATGGCGGGAATATTACAGGCGGTATCGATGCACGTTTGTTTTTTGACAGTGTAACTTCGTTCACCGCCCAGTTTTTGGGATTGAGAGATTCCGAGGGCATCGAAACGGACGGAATTTATGACCATGATGCTTACGGTTTGCTTACCGCTATCAGTGGAGGAACCAGGCCCATCTACTGGCGGTTTGACTACCGTGATATTACACGGGGTTTTCGGCCTGACCTCGGCTACATCCCAAGGCGGGATATCCGAGGCCCCGGTTCCTACCTGCGGTATAGAGACTATTATGATGAGGGGATTTTCAAATCTATTGGTGCATTTTCTGAAGTTGACATTTATGAAAACAATGACCACGAGACTACTCTTCGCGATTTCTTAGAGGGCGTTGGGGCCGGTTTTCGAAATGAAATCGAAATCTGGTACATACGCAGCGATAGGTATCATGCCCCGTATCAGAACTGGTCCGACAGAATCCGAGTCGAATATAATGAGGAGGTGGATGTTTGGGATTCTATCAGCGCCAGCGTTGCAAAAGGAGTCTATGAAGAGAATCCTTATAAAGAATATTCTTTGGAAAAACCTTTCAAAATGACCGAACGCCTTGTATCAACTTTTGAGGGCAACTACCGCGAACAAAAAGAAAATGGTAATTCGGATATCTGGCTTTGGCGCTCGGTTACACAATATACCTTTCCATGGAACGGAAGAATAAAGTTCACCGCGGAACAAACTTCAGAGGACCGACATAACCTTACTATGCTGTTTTCCTGGCCGATGAAGGATGATACCGACCTTTACTTCCTGCTTAACGATTATGAACTTGACGGCGACAAAGTTCGCGCAGCGTTCTTAAAAATAGTGTACCGTTTCTAAATCTTCAGGAGGACATAAAATGTATAATCAAAAAATATTATCACGACGCGATTTCATGAAAATAACGGCGCTGGCAACCGCTGGTGCGGCTTCCGTTATCCGCAGCAGACCGGCAGTAGCTCAGGATAAAGGCCAGCGGCCAACTCAGGCTGACGCAGTCACTGTACTAAATCCGCAGAACCGCGTACCACTGAGTTTCATTATCGACGATTCGACCTGCCTGGTGAATATGGCTCACTTCGGCATACCGCACTTCGCGACGGCCTGGCCCGACAGGTACAAGCAGGACTGGAAAAGCCTGCCGCGTGAGATACCAGATTCATTCGTGCGCAAGTTCGGCCAGTGGTGCCATGAGCACAATGTTAAGGGCAAATACAGCATCGTCCCATACCCGGCCTGCGTCGGCTGGCTCGACCGCTGCCTTCCCGGCTGGTCGCAAAAGGAACTGGACGACAGCCTTAAGCTCGTCCGCGAATTAATGCTGCCCGACTGGGACATTCATCCGGAGATGATAAGCCACACCTGGGTCATTAATACAAAGACCGGCAGGCCATATCCCGAACAAACCGGCTACTACATTGAGAACGCCGGTTGGAGCCAGGACAAATCGGCCGACGAATTGGCGGATTATATGGCCTACGCCCTGCGAATCCTCAAAAACGTCGGCCTGCCGTGCGAAGGAATCACGACACCGGGCGGTTTCGGCGGCCAGAACCGTGTCAATCTCGCCAAGGCAACGCTCCAGTCATGCCGTGACGTATTCAATGCCGAGATTCCACACTATTTCCGCGACCTTTTCACCGATGACCAAAGTGTCGCTCCTCTTGTTCAATATGCATCCGGTCTTGACGGCGACGATCCGAAATGCGTTGTTTCCATCATCGGCTGCACTGGCGACTGGTTCGGCGGCTGGGACGGGCTAAATCCCGGCTCGGTCGATAAATTCATTACCGAAGACCTCAAAAGCGGCCGGCTTCCACAGGTCATAGACAAAGGCGAGCCGGCAATACTGGTATGCCACTGGCCCGGGCAATATTTCAACGGCGAAGAAATCGGTTTTAACATCTTCAAAGAAGTCGTCAAGAGAATCCACGCACGGTACGACAATCTACTCTGGATGAAGAATAGCGAGATTTCGCGATATTGGGCCGCTAAGGAGCTTACAAAGATTGAAAAGCAGGGCGGCCGTATTACTTTCAATGCGCCGTTTGCCACAACGCGGTTTACTGTGCGTACCCAAACAAACTCGACAACACCTCCTAAGCTGATAGCTGGGAGAAAACCCATCCAACTTGGTCGTGTAAATAGGCCACTGCAATTGCAAAGCCAAACATGGCATGCAGATGGCGGGGACGTTACGGTCTGTTTTGATCTGCCTAAGGGCAAATCAACTTTGGATATTTGATGAGCAAAAAATGCTCGCCGCTGCATCTTGACAGGACTTTGAAATTGGGTTTGTTTTGGCTTTGATAGGCATAAAATTGGCTTAAATTGGCTTTGATTGGGTTTGAATTGGCTTTGAATTGGGTTTGTTTTTTGGCCTGAGCCAGCGGAA
>JACKQG010001325.1_pt1 | contig 34517 bp, 32 predicted proteins | sample 8237621 | NCBI WGS metagenome assembly JACKQG01 (sample SAMN15677084, study PRJNA649215) | marine metagenome | biome: marine; feature: Black Sea; material: saline water; isolation source: suspended particulate matter (SPM) from the Black Sea western gyre | collected 2013-06-09/2013-06-10 | depth...
CAATGTCGTGGCTACGGTCTATATGGAATGTGGCTCTATGTATCGGGCCCAGGGGGCGCGTTCCTGGGCCGACTTGCCGGCGACGACGATCAAGTATATCCGCCGTATCGAGGAACTTATCGACGCTCCGGTGGCGCTGCTGTCGACCAGTCCGGAACGCGAAGACGTCATCCTGGTGCACGATCCGTTTGCCGATTAAACATCACGGAAAGGGCTCTTAAAGGGCTTATTTGCCAGATTTTAGCGGTTTTTATGCGTTTTTTAAAAAAAAATGCTATTTCTTTTGCAATTTCAGGGGTCAAACGTCTAGAATCGGGGCACATAACCGGGATGCAACGGCAAGAACGCCTTGCCCCGGTCATGTCGAACAGGAATCGATACCATGGCAGAAGCCCCTATCGAAGCTGAGGTCGGCAACGATATTCCGCCGCCCGATGTGATGGCGCCGCCCGGATTGGCGCCCGAACCGGAAATGCAACCGACGGCCCCACCCCCGCGAACGGGTGCCGGGCCGGTTATTGTGCGCGACCGCTATTTCATCAATCCCGACGCGCCCCTTGTGCAACTGGATTCCCCTTCCGCCAAGGCCTATTCGGTCGAAGACCGGCGTGACCTGAGCCGCAAGATGTTCGCGCTTATCTGCACGCCGGGTCTGCCGACCCGCGTCGATTTGATGAGTGCGATCCGTGGCGTGGAGATGGAGGGACTTCTCCCCCTGGCCGAGTGGGAGATTGTCGACTGGCCCTTGCTCGGCCAAAAGACCATGATCCTGATTTACGAACGCCCGCTGGGCGGCCGGGTCATGGACGCCATCGAAGGCGGCGCCTACAAGCTGAACGAATACGAATTTCCCCGCCGCATCATGGCGCCCCTTGTCATGGCCGTGAAATCCATATCGACCGAGGATGTGCCCCATCGCGCCATCCGTCCCTCCAACGTGTTTTTTATGGACGAGGCGATGCAGACCGTCGTCCTGGGGGACGGCGCAACGTCGCCCCCCGGCTTCGATCAGCCGATGTTGTTCGAACCCATCGACCGATCCATGACCGGTCCCGGCGGGCGCGGCAAAGGCAGCTTGGCGGACGATATCTATAACCTGGGCGCGACGCTGGTGGTGCTGATGCTGGGCTATAACCCGGTCGCCCGCATCAGCGACGAAGACCTGCTGACCCTGAAAATGGAACAAGGCAGTTACGCCGCCATTTGCGGCAGTGCGCGCCTGCCTATCGCGCTGCTGGAACCGCTGCGCGGCATGTTGAACGACACGGTCGGCGAACGCTGGGGACTGGAGGAACTGACTGGCTGGCTGTCCGGCAAGAAACAGCCGTCCCTGAAACAGATTCCCATCGTGCGTTCCGATTTTCCGTTTCAGTTCGAAGGGAACAACTTCTACAGCCCCCGCACCTTGTCCCGCTACCTGTCCCGCCATCGGGAAACCGCCTTGCAGGCAATCACCAACGATGCCCTGATCGGCTGGCTGCGCAAGGGCGTCGGCGACGCCAACCGGGCCGATGGCATTATCGCTACCGTGGAGACCGCGGCCCTGCAAAAGAACGAGCCCCAAGGCACGGACGAATTCGTTATCGCCAAGGCGTGCATGGTTCTCGATCCACAGGCCCCCATACGTTACAAGGGCTTCGCCTTCATGCCAGACGGATTTCCGGAAGCCCTGGCGGTCGAGTTTCTGCACCGTGGCGATGCCACTATCCCCCTGGAAGTCCTGAAAATCGGCCTGCCCCCGGTCTGGTACAGTTTGCAACGCGCCGTGTTTATCGGCGCCTCGGTGCAACAATCCGATTATATCAAGCTGACAGGCTACCTGAGCCTGAACGATCCCGGATTCGGGTTCGAGAGGTGCCTGTACGAAGGCAACCCGACCCTGGCCTGCCAAAGCGAACTCATCGCCAAGGAATACGTCTACGAGATCGATGACCTGCTGCCTGCCCTGGACGCCGCCTCAAATCGGGTCGACAACAAAACCAAGCCCATGGACCGACACCTGGCCGCCTTTATCGCGGCGCGTTTCGAGGAAGACATCCACCCCCACCTGAAGGCTTTGGCCGCACCCGTCGAGGAAACGGCCACCATCGGCATGCTCAGCCTATTGGCGTTTTTGCAGTGGAAGCTTCGGGTCAGCGCCCTTTTCGGACTGTCCAGCTGGGTCGGGGGATTGTTGGGTCCCGCCATCAACACCTACCACAGCCGCTCCACGCGCCACGAAATCGAAAAGGAAATTCCACGCCTGGTTCGCAAGGGCAGCCTGCCGGAACTTTTCGACCTGATCGACAATGCCGAAAAGCGCAGGTCCGACGCCGCAGGGTTCGAAGCGGCAGCCTCTGAATTCGCCACCGCCGAATATGAAATCCGTGACATCGAAGGCGCCGGAAGCGAACGCCAGTCGAAGGCTGAAATAACGGGCAAACAGACGGCCGCCGTGGTTTCCGTCGTGCTATCGATGATTATCGCGTCCGTGCTCTTTATCGTCGAACTGTTCTAAGGATATTCCGATGGCCATGCCACCGAATTTCCCCACCGCTTCCGAGCCACCCCCGCCGCCGCCACCGCCGGGACAAGGTTTGCGTGCCCTGATCTGGGGAATCCTCCTGGTGGGGGCGTTCATGCTGATTTCCCTGCCGACGGTGATTTTGGTTTTTTTCGGGCTTCTGCCGACGATCGTCGCCTGGATCGTTGACCGGTCGGATAAAAAGTACGCCATGTTCTGCGTGTTCGGCATGAACTTCTCCGGCCTGTTCCCCTTTCTCATGGATATCTGGTTCAAGGAGCACAGCACCGATGCCGCCATGCGGATTTTGACCGATGTTTTCGATCTGATGGTGATTTATACCGCAGCCGGCTTCGGATGGATGCTGTACATCGCCCTGCCGCCCGTGATTACGACTTTCCTGACGGTGATGTCGGAACGCCGGGTCACGGTGCTGAAGGAAAATCAGAAAACCATTATCGAAGAATGGGGCGAAGGCGTGATCAACGTCGTCGAAACCCTGGACAAAGACTCCATGAACAACCCTCCCAGGATATAAAAACCCTCGGATGATCAGTGATTGACGCGACTTTCGATGACCGCGTTCCTGACCGATTTCTGGACCTTCTCGAAAGCCCTGACCTCGATCTGGCGGACCCGTTCGCGGGAAATGCCATAGCGTTCGCTTAACACCTGCAGCGTCGCCGGCTCATCGCTCAAGCGGCGTTCCGACAGGATATGGCGCTCGCGTCCGCTCAAGCCGTCAAGCGCCGAATCCAGTAACAAACGGCGGCTGTGCATTTCCTGATGTTCGGACAGGATGTATTCCTGGTTTTCGCCGGCGGCCTCCAGCCAATCCTGCCATTCCCCCTCACCCTCTTCGCGCACGGGCATGTTCAGGGACTGGTCCTGCCCGCCCAAGCGGCGATTCATATTGATGACCTCGGTTTCCGGCACACCGAGCCGGTCCGAGATGTAGCTCACGTTTTCGGGGTATAGATCCCCTTCCTCGGTCGCCCGGATTTGCGCCTTCAGCTTGCGGAGGTTGAAAAACAGTTTCTTTTGCGCCGCCGTGGTACCCATTTTGACCAGGGACCAGGAATGCAGGACGTATTCCTGAATCGACGCCCGTATCCACCACATGGCATAGGTCGAGAAGCGGAACCCACGCTCCGGGTCGAAACGCTGGACCGCCTGCATCATGCCGACATTGCCTTCGCTGATCAGCTCGCTCAGCGGCAGGCCGTAGCCTTGAAAGCCCTTGGCGATCTTAGCGACGAGACGAAGGTGGCTGTTGACCAGACTGCTCGCGGCTTCGGGATCTTCGTGTTCCTGCCAGCGCCGCGCCAGTTGCAATTCTTCCTCGGGCTCGAGCATCGGGTATTGGCGGATGCGCTGCAAATACCGGGATAAATTCTGGTCCGGCGAAAGATCCAATATGTCCTGTCCAAGTGTAGCCATCGTCGTGTTGCCCTTCATCATCCCCCGATTTAACCAAAGGCCACTCTTGGCCTCTTGAATGAAAGGCTATAATACCATATCAGAAAGGTCAAGTATACGAATAGGATTTATATTTCGGACAACATACTCATTAAACTATTGAAATATTTCATTTTATTGCTTTCAAACTGTACTTTTTCGCCACTTGACGGGTGAATAAATCCTATCAAAAAAGCGTGTAATGCTTGGTGATTCAATTCCCGTAGTAATTTACTTGGAATTTCCGGCGCACCCCTCAGCCGCCTGGCATTTCCGCCGCCGTATAACGGATCGCCGATGACGGGATGGCCGATGTGGGCCATGTGCACGCGGATCTGGTGCGTCCGCCCGGTAGCCAGCCGGCATTCCACCAGTGATGCCCGGGTGCCGACCGGTTTCACCACCCGGTAATGGGTCAGGGCATGCTTGCCGCCCTTTTTCACCATCGCCATTTTCTTGCGGTTAGCCGGATTGCGCCCGATGGCGCCTTCGATGTCGCCTTCGCGCGGCTTGGGCACGCCCCACACAAGCGCCTTATAGCGCCGGGTCAGAGTGCGGTCCTCCAATTGCCGGGACATATGCCGGTGCGCCTCGTCGTTCTTTGCCGCCACCATCAGGCCGCTGGTGCCCATGTCCAGGCGGTGTACGATGCCGGGCCTGGTCACGCCGCCGATGCCGGACAGGCTGTCGCCGCAGTGATGCAGAAGTGCGTTCACCAACGTCCCGTCGGCGTGCCCCGCCGCCGGGTGCACCACCATACCGACCGCCTTGTCGATGACGATCAGGTCATCGTCTTCGTAGACCACGTCCAGGGGAATGTCCTGAGGCACCGGCTGGGCGGGCTCGGGCGGCGGCACGGTGACGGTAATTTCCTCCCCGGGGCGCACCTTCGCCGCCGGATTTTCACAAGCCCCGCCGTCCCGAAGCACCCGGCCGTCCTCGATCAGGCTTTTCAGCCGGCTGCGCGACAGCGACGCCAAGGCATCGGCAAGAAACCGGTCGAGCCGCTCCCCGGCCTTGTCTTCGGGCACGGGGACGGTGTATGTGGTGGCCTCGGTCAAACGCGGTATCCTTGTTTCATCCCTGTTTTGGGTCTGTTGGAAACACCAGAGAGACTACCATGCAATTGTTGAAGGGCATTGTCATCGGTTTGGGCGTCCTGATCCTTCTCGGGCTGGGCACGCTGTTTTACGGCTTCGCCCAGAAATCCAGCAATCCGGACTGGCGGTTGTTCGGCCCCTCCCCCGCCCCTGCACCCGAAACATCCGCGCCCCAAACATCTCTCCCGGCTTTCGGGACGATCAATCTCAATTTGCCCGAAGGCTGCAAAATCACCAGCGTCCGCCCGGACGGCGCAAAATCCTACCTCAACATTGGCGGCAATGCGTCCTGCAACCGCGTCATCGTCGTCGATACCGTGCAGGGCCGCGTTCTTGGAACCATCACCCCGTGAGCCCGGCCTCTATCCAGGTTCCGGATGCCCTTGTCGCCCGGATGTCGGACGCCGCCGAAGACGCCTATCCGGAAGAGTGCTGCGGCCTGCTGATCGGGCGCCGGCAAGAAACCGGTGACTTCACCGTCACCGAAGCCGTCCCCAGCCCCAACGTGGCGGGCGGCGATCACGCCGACAGCTTCGAGGTCTCCCCGCAGCTCCGCTTCAACCTCATGCGCAGGCTCGGCGACGGGCCTGAACAGATTATCGGCCATTACCATTCCCATCCTGGCCATCCGGGCGAGCCGTCGGCCCGCGACCTTGAGATGGCTTTCGAGCCCGACATGGTGTGGCTGATCATCGCCGTTGAAAACGGCCTTGCCCAACCGCCACGGGCGCATATTGTGGACACGGATACAGCCGGGCAGGCGGGCGGGTTTCGGGAAATCGAATTACACGCTTCCCCTCAGCCAACCCCCTGAAGACCCCTATCAAAGCAAGACAGCAGGAGACTCTCCCTTGAACTTCGCATCCGACAATATCACCGGCGCCGCGCCGGAAGTTCTCGCCGCCCTTCAGGACGGCAACACGGGACGGCTGATGCCGTACGGCAACGACGAGGTCAGCAAGGCCGCCGAAGCCAAGATCGCGGGCATCTTCGAAACGCAGGCGGACGTCTTTTTCGTCGCCACCGGGTCGGCCGCCAACGCGCTGGCGCTGTCGGTTCTGACACCATCGTGGGGGGCGGTGTTCTGCCATCTGGGCGCGCACCTCAACGACACCGAATGCGGCGCGCCGGAATTCTATTCAGGCGGCGCCAAGCTGTTGCCCATCGACGGGGCCGACGGCAAGTTCAGCGCCGGTGACCTGGAGGCCGCCATCGCCGCCGCCGGAGTCGGCAACATCCATCACTGCCAGCCGAAGGCCGTTTCCATCACCCAGGCGACGGAAACCGGCAGCCTCTACAGCCTCGATGAGATCAAAGCGATCTCGGCGGTGTGCAAGACGCACGGCCTGAAACTGCACATGGACGGCGCGCGCTTTGCCAATGCCGTCGCCGCCTTGGGCTGTTCGGCCGCCGACATGACCTGGAAGGCGGGCGTCGACATCGTATCCTTCGGCGCGACCAAGAACGGTGCGCTGGCGGCGGAAGCCGTGGTCCTGTTTGATACGTCCCTCACGGAAGAATTCGCCTACCGGCGCAAGCGGGGCGGCCACCTGTTTTCCAAGATGCGCCTGTTTGCCGTCCAGATGGACGCCTACGCCACCGACAACCTGTGGCTCAGGAATGCGCAACTTGCCAACGCCAACGCCAAGCGCATGGCGGACGGGCTGGACGTCATTCCCGGCATTTCGCAAAGCCAGTCGGTACAGGCCAACATCCTGTTTCCGAAAATGCCACGCTCCGTCATCGACGGGCTGAAAGACGATGGCTACCTGTTTTATGAGCGCGGCGGCAAGGACGTGATTCGCCTGGTGCTGGCGTTTGATACGCCCGCCGAAGACATCGACGGCTTCATCGAGGCGGCGAGAAAACACGCCGGAAGTTGAGGCGCCGAAGTTTGTCGGGCTTGCCCACGGCCCGGCCGATGGGTAAGACTGATCAAAGGCCCCCTGGTAATCAGGCAATAACGACGTCCCCTTCGTCTAGCGGCCTAGGACATCGCCCTCTCACGGCGAAAACACGGGTTCGAGTCCCGTAGGGGACGCCAATCCTGTACCAAACTGGGCACCTGCTCATTTGGTAGCCAATCTGGCTCAGATAGCTTGCCGCGCCGATGTCCGCTTATAGCCAAAATCAGACGTAAAGACGAAAGGAACACACCCGAACATGAAAACAACCGGGTGCATTCCTTTCTGAGCTGAAAAAGGTCAGCCTACCTCACGAATTTGATATCGACCCGGCGGTTTTTCCCTTCCCGCTTGCCATCCGGCGTGGGGACTTTGGGAAATTCTTCACCAAGAGGGCTGATAACGGTATTTAGGGGGTCTAGACCGAGATTTGCCAGGGCCTTGTGAACAGCGTCAACACGGGCTTTCGACAATGCCATATTATAGGCACTAGAGCCGGACCTATCGGCATTCCCATTGAGGAACATCCGAGTGATCATGGCTGAACTTGCCGTGTCTGCGGCTTCCTTAATTACGGCCATAGCCTTTGCATCCAATGCAGAACTGTCGAATGCAAAGAAAACCGTATAGGGCCCGGGAACCGGAGGCGCCTTGGCGCGCTTCCGTTTGGGTTTGGCCGCCTTTGCCGGGGAACCCTTCGCCAGGGCCGCTTGAACCTTTTTCAACGCCGCTTCAAAGGCGGAACGGCATGCGGCTATGTCCTCGGGCTGGATATTCTCTTCTTGTTCCTGCATCCAGCAATCGAACATGGCTTGGGCGCGGGCCGCGTCCTTTGGAGTTTTTTTGGTGCCGCTAGCACCAAGGGCAGCAACCAGTGCCTTGCGGGCCGCACTCAAATCCGTCGTTGCCTTGCCAAAAGGCAACGTCCGGTCCTCAATCATCTGGGGGCCGACCGTCTTCCCCTGGGCCGCCATTTTTGCCTTTTCGTTGAAATACTTGGAATCAGATAAATCCCATTCGTCATTCTCCATCTTAGCCAAGCCAACGTATTCGGTATGAAGGGCCTGATTGAAGGAACTGCCCTTTGACGCCATGCCCTGGGTGGCGTCGATATCGGAGTCGATGGTGCAGGCGGCCAATACCACCATTGCTCCAAAGAAAAGAAAAATATTTTTGATAATGGTCATCTCAATTCTCCTGCGGTTTCAGAGTGTTTGGAAAACCCCTCAATCTCTATTTTTTCTTTTTATCGTTTTTGTCCTTCTTCTTTATATCCTTATCGCCGTCTATTTCGCCGTTCTTGTCATGGCTTTTGTTCCTGTCTTCAACTCTTCCATGGCGTATTTGTGGCTCAACCGCTGAACACCCGAGCCAGCAAGTCCGTTGTCCGTTTTGCCGGGTTTTGCCGGATGCCCGCCTCCTCTTTGGCGAGATAGAAGAACAATCCTTCCAGGGCCATGTTCACAGCGTGGTTTGTCAGGTTGCCCTTTACATCTGGAACAAATGGCATGGACGAGTACTCCCCCATGAGCCGGTCATACGAGGCGATCGCTCCGACTTCGGCGAGAGATTGATCCACGATTGGTTTGATGACATTCGCCAGGTCGGCAGAAGAAACGCGCTTAAAGTACTGGGTCGCGGCATCATTAGGGCCATCGTATATCCGCTTTGCATCTTCCAGAGTCATTTCTGTGATTGCCTTCCAGATGATTTCCTTCGTCTTCGGCGCGGCCACTTCCGCGGCCCGGTTCAGTTTCAATTCAACCTCGTCGGCCAACGAAGAGAGACCAAACTTCTTCAGCAAACCCTGAATATTTTGCAACTCGGGAGGAAGCGGAATGTGGATGTCAGGGTCGGAATTGTACCCGTCCGTCGCGCCGACCTGTGACACGACCGCCTCAGTACCAACACGTAGGGCCTCACGAAGCCCCGCGCCAATGTCCGCAATACTCAAGCTGCCCACAGGATCGCCTGGCGAGGCTGAACTTCCGGAACCCGTGGCGTTTCCTATGGCTCCTTGAAGCGATTGGAGAAGATTTTGCTGAGCTGTTGCCGGGGAGGACAAGGCGACCGACATAAGGCTCACCAGAGCGAAAAATCGCACCCACATGAAACAAAGTCTCCCTAGTTAAATCCTAGACATTAAGAAGTGGGGGCCAAAGCGGCGACCTTGTAACAATTATCAATGCGGCACCTTGATATGGGTTAGTTTTAAAGTACGTGGTGAGATATGCCCGGGGCTTCAAGAGCGCGTTAAATTTTAGGTAACCCGTTGACGGCACCGAAACCTCTGGTTTTCTCTGCCCATTTGCTGAGTCGCACAATCAACTGCATCGCTCGTTTCAGCCGTTTTTGCCCAGGTTCGCCGATATCATCTTGGCGAACAGAGGATTGTCCCCGACGACGAGGATTTTTTCGCTGCTCACCCCCCCTTTATCACAAATCCATCGAGACCGTGGAGCTATCAAACGGGGGATGTCATGTCACTTTAGCTCCCTGTCGGCGGTCTTCGCAAAAACGCACGACCCGAGCGTTGCGTTCCTGGATCGCCGATTCCACACGTGTTAGCAGCTTCGGAAATTCATTGTTGAATAGGCCGAGCATAAAAAACAACTCGTCTTCATCATCCTCACCAAGAATTTTGGACAAGCGTTTGAGGTCGATGGCGGGTTGTTCGGGATCTTCCGCAGAAGAACCTTCATCGCCGACACCCAAGAACGACGGACAAACGAAGGCCTAGGCTCACAAATCCTCCGCTACCCGGCCATCGACGACATGAATTCGCCGGTCGGCGCGGGCTGCCAAATCAGGATTGTGGGTGACCATGACCACCGCCCGTTCGCCGGAATGAGCCAGGTCCTGGAAAATATCGGTGACCCTGTCGGCGTTCTTGGTATCCAGGTTTCCGGTCGGCTCATCAGCGAGCAGGATCGGCGGGTCATTAGCCAAGGCGCGGGCAACGGCGGCGCGCTGAAGCTGGCCGCCGGAAAGTTGGTGGGGGCGACGCTCCAGATTTTCGGCCAGGTCCAGATCGTCAAGGATCGCCGCCGCCCGCTCCCGCATCTCCCCCTCCGGGCACCCACCGAGCCGCCGCATGGGAATGAGCACGTTTTCGATGATCGTGAACTCGGGCAGCAAAAAGTGGAATTGAAAGACGAAGCCGATCCGCGCCAGACGCACCCCGGAACGGCCATCTTCGGTCAGCGTTTCCGTATCGATGCCTTTCAACCATACCGTCCCTTCCGTAGGCCGGTCGAGCAGGCCAAGCAAATAAAGCAACGACGATTTTCCCGACCCTGACGGCCCGGTCACGGCAATGAACTCGCCAGCGCCGACCGTGACGTCAATGTCCCGGACCAAGGTCACCGGCACCGGCCCGGGCAGCACCCGTGTCATGGCGCGGGTCTCGATAAGCGCGGAACCGTTCATGTTGTCCCCCGGATGATATCGACGGGATTGAGCCGGGCCGCCTTGCGTGCAGGAAGGTACCCGGCGACGGTGGCGGCGATAATCGCGGCCGCCCCGGCTATCAAATAATGGGTCAGGGAGAACAAGACCGGCAATCGCGTCCATTCCGTAAACATCGCGACCTCAACACGTACCGCGCCGAGAAGCCGATAGAGGACATACCCCAGCACCCAGCCGAGGATGGTGCCGATACATCCCATCATCAGGCCCTCGAAAAGGAAGAGTCGGCGGATATCCCTTTCCTCGAAGCCGATGGATTTCAGAATGGCGATGTCGCGGACCTTCTCAAACGTGATGGTGGAGACAATGTTGAAGATGCCGAAGGCGGCAACGATGAGGATGCTGCTGACGGTGGTATAGATGATGATGTTTCGGATTTTGAATACCTCGAGGACACCCTGGTTGGCCTCTTGCCAGGATTCGGCGCGGTACCCCATACGGGCTTCAATACGACGCGCCATTCCTTGCGCGCGGGTGGCATCCTTGAGCCTGAGATGAATCGCGTTAACGACATTGGGGCGGTCGAGCAGGACCTGGACCCGCTTCAGAAGCGCATACCCCTGCGCCTGATCCATGGCGATGATGCCGGTGTGGAAGATGCCCACGACCTTCATCTTCAGCAGCACCCCGGCCGGCGATGATGCGGACAGCGTCGATCCGATTTCGACACCGAGCTTGTCCGCCAGACCCCGGCCCAGAATGACGCCGTTTGCGACCGTATAAAGATCATCAAGGAAACCGGCTGTCAGATCCTCCTCTATTTCAGAGACGCGCCGTTCCAGTTTCGGCTCGATGCCGACGAGCGCCGCCGATACGTCCTTGCCGCCATAGCGCATGACGACTTCCCCCCTGAGGTTTGGCGCCGCCGCAACGCCGGGAATGCCGTTGAGTGACACCACGTGGGGCTTCGGATTGCGAATGCCGCGCAGTTCCTCCTTGGGTTTAACTCCGGAAAGAGAGACAGCGCCATTTTGATAATGCCGCTCCACAGGCTGGCGCGGCGGATTGCGGTATTCATCCTTGACCACGACATGCGGAGAAGAGTTGACAATGCGGTCGATGAAATCCTGTTGCGAGCCCGTCATCAGGGATGCCAACGCAATCGAAAAACCGACCCCCGTCATGACCCCGATGACCGACAGAACGGTTTGGCGAAGCCGTCCCTTTATGTGGGTCAACGCGATATCCAGGAGGAGTTTCATTTGTTGTCGTCCGCAGTCGCACGTGCCCGCACCCGGCTGCCGTCGCCGAGATCTTCGGGCGGATCGAGAATAATCGTGGTATCCGCGTCAAGGCCCTTGGTAATTTGCACCCGGGTCTGACCCTTGATGGCCGTCGTCACCGGCCGGGAAACAGCGCGTCCGCTTTCAAGCGCAAAGACCTTGCCATCGCGGACGGCGTCAATGGGCACCAACAGGGCCGCGTCGACCGCATGGACGACGATATTGATTTCCGTCGTCATGCCGATCATCAGCGGCGTATCGCCGGGCAGCGTGACCCTGACCCGATAGCTCTTGTTGACCGGGTCTCCCTTCGGGGTGATGCGCGCGACACGCCCCGCGAGGTCACGGCCCGGAAAGGCATCTGCCTTGATCATCGTGTGCTGACCGGCCCTGACCAGCGGGATATCCTCTTCATCAACCTCGGCGGTAATCCAAAGCGGCTTCGGCGGACCGACCCAGAACAGCACAGCGCCGGCTTCAGCGATTTCGCCGACCTCGCCGTCCCGGCGCAGGACGACCCCGTCGATGGGGGCGCGGATGGTATAGTCCGTCAACCGTTCCCGTGCTCCAGCGATAGCCGCATGAATGCGTTGGTGCTCGCTCTCGATACGTTCATAACTCTGGTTGCTGACGGTGTTGGTCTCGCGAAGCCGCCTGTAGCGGTCCTGCTCTTTATGAAGAAAGGCCTCCTGAACTTCCAGTTCACGGACGATGGCGGTTTGTTCCTCGTCGTTGAGACGTGCCAGGACGTCGCCCTTGGCCACCCTGTTTCCCTCGCACCGGCAGTGCTCCAAGATGCGCCCGCGAACGATGGATGCCACCTTCGCCCATTCGACGGGTTCAACGACGCCGGTGGCATAGACGGCCTCAACGGCAGGTCCCTGCTGCGGTTTTCCGATAGTCACCGCCGGGGCCGAGAAATACCAAAACGCGATTCCCCCACCGGCCACGGCGACCGCCAGCATTAGGGTGGCTTTCCAGAAACGCACGCCTTTATTTCCTTCCTTCGTACCCACCATAGCAAACGGACCGACTCTCTGGGTAGCCCTGCTAGCAGAGGACCACAACCTTCACCTGACTGCCTTTTCAGGCTGCATCCGTTCCAGTTCCAGTTCGTGCATGCGGAACTTCTGAACCTTGCCGGTGACGGTGGTCGGGAATTCGTCGACGAACCGGATAAACCGCGGCGCCTTGAAATGGGGTGTATACGGGGACAGTTTACCTAATTCCCTCTGGCTCATCCCCATTTCCCCCATTGCATTACATTCCCATACCAAGCAGCTTGTCGAGAATCAGGAAAACGACAAGCATGGAACCCAGGAAGATCCCGAAGAACACCACGCTCCGCTCTTTGAAGCGAGCCCCCCGGGATTGCTCAATCCGCTCCAGAACCCTGTCAGATAAAAAGTAAAGGGCCGCCGCGACAAGAATCATAATCACGAAGTTCAAGGATTTTTCTCCATTGAAGGACGGTTTACGTCTTTAAGGACAAGGCCCTATCACTGGGGCGCGCAGCCGACGCATTGAACGGCGCCGCCGAGGCCGAGTTTGCCGCCAAGGTTCAGGTTGCCGCCGAGTTGCACGGGACTGGCGAAGCGCACCGTTATCGTTCCCAGTCCCGAAGTCGTGCCAATCTTCTTGGACGCCGCGGCAAACGCGGAGTCGACGCCGAAGGCCGGGACGAAAGCATGCGCCAGGACGCCGAAGGCGAGCGCCGCCAGGATGACCTTGACAGAGGTCTCCAGTTTGACTTCGTGTTTAACCGTTCCTTTGCTCATGGTGGAATCTCCTGTGGTTAGGGTTTCTTGATCCGGGTTTTCGTCCTCTGGCCGGTTGCGCCGACAGGGGTAAATTTCAGGCGCTATTTTAGCCTTCTTTTTCGGTGCCGGTCATGCTTTCCGCGTACCGCCGCTTGCGAAACCCGGGAAACCGCCAATCCTTGCTGGAAATACCAGCCCTAACATTGGATACTGCCGGGATTCGGGCCGGGACCAACCGGTTCGGATGACGAGTAAAATCAGAGAGACCATTTAGTGGCCCAGAAAACAGCAAAGAAAAGAGCATTGATCACCGGCGTCACCGGACAGGATGGCGCGCTGCTGGCGGAGTTCCTGCTCGGCAAAGGTTACGAGGTGCACGGCGTCAAGCGGCGCTCGTCGTCGTTCAACACGGGCCGCGTCGATCACCTGTATGCCGACCCGCACCAACAGGGCGTGTCTTTCCACCTGCATTTCGGCGACATGACCGACGCCACCAACCTGATCCGCATCGTCCAGGAAACCCAGCCCGACGAGATCTATAACCTGGCGGCGCAAAGCCATGTGCATGTCAGTTTCGAAACCGCCGAATACACCGCCAACGCCGACGCGCTCGGCCCGCTTCGCCTGCTGGAAGCCATCCGCATCCTGAAACGGGAAGACAAAACCCGGTTTTATCAGGCCTCGACGTCGGAACTGTACGGCAACACGCCGCCGCCGCAGAACGAACAAACCCCCTTCGCGCCCCGCAGCCCCTATGCGTCGGCCAAGTTGTACGCCTATTCCATCACCGACAACTACCGCGAGGCCTACGGCATGTTCGCCTGCAACGGCATCCTGTTTAACCACGAAGGCCCGACCCGGGGCGAAACCTTCGTCACCAGGAAGATCACCCGCGCCGCCGCCGCCATCAAACTCGGCCGCCAGGACTGCCTCTACCTCGGCAATCTGAACGCCAAGCGCGACTGGGGCGATGCTAGGGATTTCGTCGAAGGCATGTGGCTGATGCTGCAACAGGACACGGCGGAAAACTTCGTGCTCGCCACCGGCGAAAGCCATTCGGTCCGGGAGTTCGCTGAAAATGCCTTCGCCGCGATGGATATTGCGATCGAATGGCAGGGCTCCGGCGTCGATGAAAAAGGCATCGAGACCACCACCGGCAAGACCCTTATCAAGGTCGATCCCCGCTACTTCCGCCCGACAGAGGTCGACTTCCTCTGTGGCGATGCCAGCAAGGCGAAGGAAAAACTGGGCTGGGAGCCGAAAATCACATTCAAGCAACTGGTCGCCGACATGGCGGCGTCTGACCTCGAATACTTCAAGACTCACCCGGATGAAAATGCCTGAAGACCTCTATTCCCTTTCGGCCAAGCGGGTCTGGGTCGCCGGACACCGCGGTATGGTCGGCTCCGCCCTGGTGCGCCGGCTGGAAGACGAAAACTGTGAAGTCCTCACCGCCGGGCGCGATGTCATGGACCTCCGCGATCAGGCCGCCGTCCACGCCTGGGTGGGATCGGAGAAGCCCGATGCCGTGTTCCTGGCCGCGGCCACCGTCGGCGGTATTCACGCCAACCGCTCTCGTCCGGCGGAATTCCTCTACGACAACCTGATGATCGAGGCCAACATCATCCATGCGGCTTTTGAGAACGCCGTGGAAAAACTGATGTTCCTGGGCTCGTCCTGCATCTACCCGAAGCTGGCGCCCCAGCCCATGCGCGAAGAAGAGCTTCTGGGCGGGCCGCTGGAGCCGACCAACCAATGGTACGCCATCGCCAAGATTTCCGGCATCATGCTGTGCCAGGCCTTCCGGGAGCAGCACGGCTGCGATTACATTTCCGCCCAGCCGACGAATCTCTACGGCATCGGCGACAATTTCGATCTGGAATCCAGCCACGTCATTCCCGCCCTGATAGCCAAGGCGCACACGGCCAAAACCGAAGGCGCAGCCAGCATGGGCGTTTGGGGCAGCGGCGATCCGAAACGGGAATTCCTGTTCACCGACGACCTGGCCGACGCGCTGGTCTACATGATGAAACACTATTCCGACGACACGCAGATCAACGTCGGAACCGGCGAGGACCTTACCATCCGCGACATCGCGGAGCAGGTGTGCCGGACCGTCGGCTTCGAAGGCGAATTGGCCTTCGATACCTCCATGCCCGACGGCTCGCCCCGCAAGCTGCTCAACGTCGACCGTTTGACGGCCATGGGCTGGACGGCGAAGACCTCGCTCGAAGACGGACTCCGCCAGACCTACGACTGGTATCTCGAAAATTACGTGAACGGCTAGATTTTTTCGATCACCCCGCCTGTTCGGAAAGCACCGAGCAGACTCTGCGGATAACGCCGGGCCAGTCCCCGGCGGCGTCCTGGCGGAACAGCCGCATGGAGGGATACCAGGGGCTGTCGTCCCGGCCCATCAACCAGCGCCAGTCCGGAATAAACGGCAGCAGCGTCCACACCGGCACCCCCAGCGCACCGGCCATGTGGGCGACGGAGGTATCCACCGAAATCACCAAATCCAGGTTGCGGATCACCGCCGCCGTATCGGCGAAATCCTTGAGCTCGCTGGCCAGATCGGTGACCGCGTCCCCGAACGCCGCCTTGGCTTCCCCGTCCCGTCCAACCTGGAGGCTATAAAGGGACACGCCGGGAATTTCGGCCAAGGGTTTCAAAAGCGCCGGGTCCATGGAACGCTTGGCGTCGTTGGTATGGTCCGGGTTGCCGCCCCAAACCAAACTGACCCGGAAACCCTCTTTCGGCTCCAGCCGTTCCGACCAGACTTTGATCAGGGCGGGATCGGCGTCTATGTAACGTTCAGGCGCGGGGATGGTATCTAGGGCCGTTCCCAGAATCCGGGGCAGGTCCAGCAACGAGGCATGACAATCGAAATCCGGGGCCTGTTCTCCGGTTATCACCAGGGTCGGCGCGGCTTCGAATCCCTCAAGCAACCGCGCCAACTGAGTCGGCGTTTCCAGAACCACCCGCCCGCCGTCCGCCGCCACCTGCGGCAGATAGCGGATAAACTGCAAAATATCCCCCAGGCCCTGTTCCGGATAGAAGAACAGGGTCTTGCCGTCCGGATTGCCGCCGTCCCAAACCGGTTGGGCATACGGGCGTTTAGGGTGTTTGAATTCCTCGACACGTTCCCGCCAGCCGTATTCCCGCCAGCCGTCTTCGAAATTCCCCATCAACAGATACAGGTGCCCCAGGTTGAAATGCGCATCCGCCCCTTCCGAATCCAGTACAACGGCCTGCTTGTAGGCCCCCACGGCTTCGTCCAGGTGTCCCATCCCTTTAAGCGCACTGCCCAAATGATTAAAGGCGATAACGTAATCCGGCCGTTGTATCACCGCCTCACGGAAACACAGCATGGCATCGCCCAGGCGATCCAGTTTTGCCAGCACGTTGCCCATGTTGTTCAGGGCTTCGGGGTAATTGGGCTGGTGCTTCAGCGCCTTGGCGATCAGGGTCAGGGCCGCGTCGTTGTTCCCGGTCTGAAAAGCGACGACGCCCAGCAGATGCAGGGCCGTTGGATTTTCTGGGTCCGCCTCAAGCACCTCCCGATAGACATTTTCGGCCTTCGACAGGTCACCGGACTGGTGCAGCGCAATCGCCGCTTCCAGTTTCTGCTCGGGCGGCTCGGGTTGTTCTGTCATTAAGGGGCAAAAACCTGTTTGGAAAATATGCAAAAGCCCGGCAACTATGCCCCCTGAGGCTCGACCCGGCAACTCCCCGCCCCTATAGTCTTCCGGTCTTTAAATAAAATCCGGACCCTCTGGCATGTTTCACAAAATCGGCGAGCCCCACGGGCTTCCCCACGACCCGTTCAAGAGCTGCGTCGTGCCCCGACCCATCGGCTGGATTTCCACCCTTAGCGCCGACGGGATCGTCAACCTGGCGCCTTACAGTTTCTTCAACGCCCTGGCTGCCGAGCCGCCGATGGTGATGTTTTCCACCAACGGCAAACAGCCCTTCGGCCCTAAGGACAGCCTGACCAACGTCGAGGCCACCGGGGAATTCGTCTGTTCCATGGCGACCTGGAACTTGCGCGACGCCATGAACAGGACCAGCGCCCCGGAAGTGCCGGAGATCAACGAATTCGATGTTGCGGGGCTGGAAATGGAACCCTCCGTACTGGTCAAGCCGCCCCGGGTCAAGGCCTCGCCTATACATCTGGAATGCCTGTATCACACGACCGTGGAGCTGCCCTGCGACATCGAAGGCGGGCGCAACGCCGTCTGCATCGGCCGGGTCATCGGCGTGCACATCCGCGACGAAGTCCTGACCGACGGCAAGGTCGACATCGCCCGTATCCGCCCGTTGGCGCGGCTGGGGTACCAGGACTATACGGTCGCGGAAACGGTCTTCCCCATGGCCATGCCGAAGTAGGACTAAGCGGCGTTCCGGCAAAAGGCACAACGCCCTTCCCTTTGCCGGGATAGCGTTGTTCAATACTTTCGATGAATGAAAAGCCCCCCGAAATCCCGACCGAGCTCCGGCCCGGACCGTCCGACGTTTCCTTCGACTTGGATCTGGTTTTGTCGTCCATCGTTTCGGTGCACGCGGAAATTCCGGAAGACGGCTTTACCGCCGGTTCGCTGGGCACTGACCGGCAGGGCCACGGTGTCGTCATTGCCGACGGCGGACTCGTGCTGACCATCGGCTATCTTGTCGTCGAGGCGACATCCGTATGGATGATCGATTCCACGGGGCGCGCTATTGCCGGTCATGTCACGGGCTATGATCAGGAAACCGGTTTCGGGGTGATCCAGGCGCTGGAACCTGTCGATCTGACGCCGATGCGGATCGGCCGGTCCGATGAACTCAGCGTCGGTGAACCGGTCATCTTCGCCGGCTCCGGCGGCCGTTCCCAGGCGCTGAAGACCGAGATTGCCTCTATCCGGGAATTTGCCGGCTACTGGGAATACCTGCTGGACCGGGCGATTTTCACATCTCCGCCGCATCCGTTCTGGGGCGGCGGCGCATTGATCGGCCCGGACGGAACGCTTCGCGGTATCGGCTCGCTCTACGTGCAGGACGCCGTCCGCGACGGCGAAGCCCAAGACGGCAACATGGTCGTGCCGATCGATATTCTGGAGCCCATCCTCGGCGATCTTGTCACCACCGGGAGCGCCAACCGGCCCCGGCGGCCGTGGCTCGGCATGTTCTCCGCCGAAGCCGCCGGCAAGGTCATCGTCGCCGGTTTATGGGAGGGCGGACCGGCGGAAAGCGCCGGCATTGAAATCGGCGATCTGGTGCTGGAAGTAGAGGGAACGCCGGTAACGGGAATGGCCGATATGCTGCGAAGAATCTGGGCGCTGGGCGAAGCCGGGATCGAGGTGCCGCTGATCATCTTCCGCGACCGCGGCGTCCGGGAAATCGTCATCCCCTCGGCGCGGCGCGAGGACTTCCACAAGGCCCCCCGGCTGCATTAACCGTTACTATTCTCTCCCGAGGTAATTTCCTCCAGTTCCTTCCGGCGCTCCCGGTCGGTCTGTTCCAGGGCCGCCTGAATGCCGGGGCAGACCAGGCAGACCTCATCGAAGTCCTTGCGCACTAGCGCATAGACCGCCGTCGGCAGGACGGCGCGGCAGGTGGCAACGCGGGGTTCCTGGCGCAGCAACGCCATCTCGCCGAAAAAATCACCGGCAAGCAGGGTCGCGAGGTCATGCTCTTCGCCGTTGGTGTCTTGTGACACCCGAACGACGCCGCGCGCGATCAGATAAAGGGTTTCGCCGCGTTCGCCCTGCCGGATAATGGTCTTCCCGGCGGGGATGGTACGCTGGACCAGGCGGGCCGCGACGTGATGGAAGTCGTCTTCGGGCATGTCATGAAAAAACGGCACTTTCCGCAGCAATTCGCCGGGGTCGAGGCGGAGTTGGGAAATGTCTTCGCCCTTGAGGTGGCGAATTTCCCGGTTCAGGTTTTCGATCACCTTTTCGCGAACCCCTTCCGGGATGGACCCGACGCGGGCTTCGGCCTCGACAATTTCCGCCTCGGCGTGAACCAGCAACCGCCGCGCCAGACGTTCCTGCACCGCATTGACGAATTCGGGAAATTGTTCGGCCATGGCGTCGATATGATCTTCGGCCGTCTTCAGCCACCCTCTGTACCGCTTGCGAACCTCGGCAACGATACCGGGTTGGGCTGATTCCGCGAACACAAGCCTGTCCAGATCATCCAGAACACGGGTGCAGCCCTGAAAGCGCCCCCAGGCTTCCTCGTATTCGCGCGACACATGGGAGAGGCGTTCGCGTTCCGGCAATCCGGTAAAGCCAAGCAGTGAATCGAACGCCTTGTAAAGCGCATCGCTGATCGGCCGGTCCCCCCGAAAATGCAATGGATCCCGCGACAAAGCCTGGCCGTGACGAAGGGCATCCTGCTCGTGATCAATGGCATGACACAAATCCCGGTAAACACGTTCCGGAATGTGTCCGCTGGTAAATAATTCATAGTAAATTGCCTTCTCGGCGGCAAAGACACGGGAATAGATCAGCACACGTTCCTCTTCCGAATCCAGTTCCCGGTGACGCAGTTCCTCCACCTCCGAGCGCAGTCCCTTCATTTCCGCAGCAAGTTCGGACTCGAGTGTTTCGGCGATGCGGGCGGAGAACAGGCCGCCTTCCTGGAGGTCGGATATCCGGTCATGGGCGCGATGTTTTGCCAACAGCAACCCCTCGGCGCGGCCCACCTGTTCGGCCAGAGTGGGTTTGTCCAACCCCAGCCGCTTGACCAGGGTTTCAATACTCAGCCCCTGCACCAGCAGGGTGAACAACACCGCCCCCATAACCAGGGCGACAAAGGTTTCGCTGTGCGCAAAATCCTGAAGACTGAGCACGATGGCGAGCGCGATGGCGCCACGAAGCCCGCCCCAGTACATCACCGTCTGATAGGCGCGTTCCACCGGCAGCGACCCGCGCAGCCGGCCGACCAGGGGCACCAGGGTAAAAATAACCACGGCGCGGGAAACCAACATGGCGCCGATGACCCAGGCCAGCATGTCGAGGGACTCATAAAGCGCGCCCAGGTCCACGCGCAGGCCAACCAGCAAAAAAATCAGCGCATTGGCGAGAAACGCCATGTATTCCCAGAAATGCTCGATAAAACCGGCCACCGATCCTGATATCTTGGCCCGCCCCCAGCTACCCATGGTCAGGCCGGCGGCTACTGTCGCCATGACGCCGGAGACATGCAGGAAATGCTCGGCGACCAAGAACGACAAATAGGCCAGGATCGTGGTCAGCGACACCTCGATATAGGGGTCATTTTCAACCCGGCCCAAAATCCATCCGAACGCTATTGCCGCCAGCCAGCCGACCACGGCGCCGCCGACGAAGACAATCAGGAAGTCCGCCGCGCTGCCAAAAGCCGTTTCCGGTGTCAGGACGTAGCCCCCCGCAACCACGCCGACGAGAATCCGCGACGCGACGATAGCGGTGGCGTCGTTGAACAGGCTTTCGCCCTCAACCAGGATATTCAACCGGATCGGCACGCCCAGGTTCCGGAACAGCGCAATCACCGCCACCGGGTCCGTGGCGCTGAGGATGGAACCCAGCAACAACGCCTCCGGAAAGTTGAAGGGCGTCGCCAACCAAACGACGGTCCCAATCATCCCCGTCGACAGGGCCAGCCCGGGAACCGCCAGGGTCAAGACCGGCAACAGGTTTTGCTTGAGCAGGCGGGGATCGAGATTAAAGGCCGATTCAAAAATCAACGTCGGCAGAAAGACGAACAGGATGACGTCCGGAGAAATATCGTTTTCGGCGAAGGGGCGGAATATCTCCGGTCCTGCTTCCGCCAGTTGCCGGAGACCGATGCCGAGGACAACCAAAACCACGGTAAACGGCAAATTTACCCATTTAGTGAAGGCCCGGGCCGCGCCGGCGACAAACAACAACACGACAACCAGTGTAACCAGTTCGATAACATTGGAAGCGTGTGGCATGGGCGACCCTCAACACCATCTTGTCCCGCACCCGAAAATTGCCCGGATACGAACTTTGACACGAATACCATACAATAGAATGCTGGGTGAATATCTTGACCCTGGTCAAACAACGGTCACAGGGCTGAAATCCCCGGCCGCCCCATTCACGACACTGTTTACCAGAGGTCCGGCTTGTCCTCGACCTCATCGCGGGCCTCGTGCCTGAGGTCCCGGAAATCAAACGGATCGGCATGAATGTTGGGAAGGGTGGCGCCGGCCATAAACGCCGTTTTGCGCGCCGCGTTCACCATTGCCGGGTAGCCGCAAATGAAAACGGACCAGCCCTTCAAATCCGGATGGTCGGCAAAGGCCGCCTCATCGGCGCGCCCGGCCCTGAAGGGACCGGCGGCGGCGCTCCCCGACACGCAGGGCGCGAAATGAAAATTATCGTGGGTGTCCGCCAGCGCCCGAACTTCATCGGCAAGATAAATGCCTGTCGCCTCCCGGCTGCCATGATAAAGGTGAATGTTGCCCGTATGCCCAGCATCCAGGGCGTCCCGAACGACCCCCAATAACGGCGCCAGCCCAGTGCCGGTGCCGATCAGCAACAAGTTCTGGTCCGGTGTCCCAGGAACGTAAAAGCAGTCACCGTTAGGGCCTTGCAGGTCCAGACCGTCGCCGGGCGTGACCTGGTCAAAAAACCAATTGCTCATCTCCCCCCGGGGCATGCGCTTGACGTGAATTTCCAGTTCCCGGTCAAGGCGCGGCACGCTGGCCAGGGAATAGGAGCGCACAATGCCATCGTCACGGCGAATATTGACGAATTGCCCTGCCCGATAATACAGGGGCGTCGAGGGCCTGAGCCACACCCGGCAAACGTCAGGCGTCATCTTGTCGATGCCGGTGACAATAGCGCGGCCGTAAATAACCGCATCATCGGCTTGGGCGATGGTCAACGGCCCGCTGGGCCGGCACATGCAGGCCAGGAAATATCCCTGTTGGGCGAGAGAGGGCCGGATATTCTTTTGAGCATCCTGCGGAACGTCGCCCTCCGTCATCTGAACCATGCAAGACAAACAGGTTCCCTTTTTGCAGGAATAGGGGATGTCGGCATTGGCCCGCAATAGCGCATCAAGGACGGTTTCCCCGTCTTCACAGACATGGGCCGCGTCTTTGTAGGTAATTTCGGCCATCGGAGGACGCCCTTGCCGGTGTGGAAGGTTCCGATTAGCGGTTCAGAACGTCGTCGCGGGTGCCGCCGGCAATAGCCAAGACTTCCCCGATCAGCTCGTCGGCCACACCCAATTCCCTGAGCGTCGCATCAAGATGGCCCGCAACGGCATCAAAATGTGAATCATTCAGGCCCTTTTCGACCAGGGGCGCATGGGCTTCGCGCAGGTCCTTGCCGATATACTCATTGGGCCCACCAAAGGCCATCGTCAAAAAGGCCTTTTGCTTGTTGCGCTGCTCATCCATGTCGGTGGTGTCGAAAAAATCGCTGATGGATGGGTCGCTCAGGACCTTGCGGTAAAAAATATCGACAGCTGCTTCGACGGCGGCTTCCCCGCCCAGACGGTCATACAGAGTATCGGTCATGATTTCCCCTATTGGAACAAATTACGAGTAGGTGACCACAACGAATGGGTCTACAGAAATAAACTAACCGTAAAAATCATGGTTTCGGATGTCAGTATGTTTCACTGTATGTCATGCTGAAACAGCAACAATTAAAACAGCACTGGAAACGTCATGACCAGCGCAGACGAAGAACTTCTGGCCAAGATCAAGATCTTGCAGGACGCCTTCAAGGCAAACCTTGAAGACCGCTTGGCCGAGGTTGACGCCGCCCTGGACAGCCTTCGCACGGCGGGGGAAGACAACGCAGACGCGCTGAACCACCTTATGGGCCTGGCCCACAAGTTGACCGGGTCCGCCGGAACCTTCGGCTTTCCCGCCACCAGCGACGCGGCGGGTGAACTGGAAACGCTGTGTGAGTCTCTCGAAAAGGCGGGAGGGGATGCGTCGGCGCACTTTGACCGGATCGCCGCTCTGGTCGATGGCCTGCGGCAGGCCGCCGCCGGGGAAACTGTCTAGAGTCTGGGGACTCCTCGAATTTACCCCTGAGCCAACTCTTCTTCCAGAACGCGGCGGAGACCATCGGGGATAGCCAGGGTCTTGCGGGTCGCGGGGTCGAAAAAGACATTAACGCTGGTCGCCGTGGCAACGTTGACGCCGTCCTTGAACAGGCCGTAACCGGTGGTGATGGATTTGCTGCCGATTTTGAGCAATCGCCCGCCGACATCCACGCTTCCGGGAAAATGCATTTCGCTACGGTAATCGATGTGCACGTTGGCGAGGATATAGTCAATATCCGTGCCCCGATTACGCAGCAGCTTGTCGATCAGGGCGACGCGCGATTGTTCCACATAGGCTGCATAGGCGACATTGTTGATGTGGCCCAAGCTGTCCTGATCGGAAAACCGCAGGCTGACCGGAACCCAATGACGGAATTTTCCGGCGTCAGTCAGATCGGGCAAGGTCTCTGAATTTTCAGCATTCATGGGGGATTATAGGCCTTCGGTTGGGATGAAATCGTGTTCGCCAATTCCCTGCACACAGACAAACCGGCACCGCCTGCCGTCCTTTCCGGTCACGCGATGCGCCTTGTCGGGGGTTACAGTATATGTGTCATCGGGCTGCAAGTCCTTTGTTCCCGAAGCCGCCTTTGTTTCCACCGTCATCGGGCCGTCCAGACAGATGAAAGTATCCGTAACCTCGGTGTGAAAATGCCAGGGTATTTCCTCTCCCGGTTCAAGCGTCAGAATTTGAACGCGCAGATCCGGGGTTTCGGCAATCAATTCCCGGCCTTCTATGAAATACGGAAGGTCTTCCGGCTTGGTCACAACACGTCCCGTTTGCGGAGCTCGGCGATTTCGTCTGCCGTGAAATCGAATTCGCCCAGAATTTCGTCCGTGTGCTGGCCGCGGTCCGGAGTTGGCATGCCGGTGCGAGGCTCGTAACGGCTCATGCGCACCGCTTGACCGACGACATTGAAGGCGCCCAGCTCAGCGTGCTCCACGGGGTGTTCCATCTTGATGTGCTTGACCTGGGGATCGCTGAACACCTGGTCTATGGAATAGATCGGCCCGCATGGAATGCCGGCCTCATTCAATTTCTCGATCAGATCGGCACTGGTTTCTTTCACCGTGCGCTTTTCGATCTCGGCGTTGACCGCGTCGCGGTTTTCGGACCGCTTCGGACCGGTCGAGAAATCTTCCCTCTCGGCCAATTCCGGCATACCCAGAACCTTGCACAGGCGCACCCATATGGCATCGCCGGTGGCGGCGATGTTGATGTGCCCGTCGGTGGTCTTGAACACGCCGGTCGGAATGGATGTCGGATGGTTGTTGCCGGCCTGCGGCGCGACCTCGCCCTTCATCAGCCAGCGCGCGGCCTGGAAATCCAGCATGGAAATCATCGCCGACAGCAGGGACGTCTGCACCCATTGTCCCTCGCCCGACTGCTCGCGCTCCAGCAGCGCCGCCATGGTGCCCAGCGCCGCATACATCCCGGCGGTCAGGTCGGCGACGGGAATCCCGGCACGCACCGGGCCCTGCCCCGGCAACCCGGTGATCGACATCAGCCCGCCCATGCCCTGGGCGATCTGATCGAAACCGGGGCGGGTGGCGTACGGGCCGTCCTGCCCGAAGCCGGAAATGCTGGTCAGCACGATGGCCGGATTGACCGCCTTCAGGCTTTCATAATCGATGCCGAGCCGATCGAGCACGCCGGGACGGAAGTTTTCCACCACCACGTCGGCCTTCTCCACCAGCCGTTTGAACACGGCGACCCCGTCCGGGTCTTTCATGTTCAACGTGATGCCGCGTTTGTTGCGGTGGATGTTCTGATAGTCCGGCCCGTCCCGGACGCCGCCCATGCCTTTGGAGGCATCGAGATTCTCCGGCGCTTCGACCTTGATGACGTTGGCGCCCCAGTCGGCGAATTGGCGTACCGCCGTCGGCCCGGAACGGACGCGGGTCAGGTCGAGTACGGTAAAACGCGATAGCGGCCCAAGGCGGTCCGCTGTGTGTTTTTGTTCATTCATGGACCGGACCGTAGCGCGCCTTTGGAAGACGGGCAACATCATCTTGGCAAAACGAAATCCGGAAACTTACAGGAGGATTAGCGGCCCTCCGACATCCAGGCGCGGATGACGGCCAAGGCCTGATCCGGAAAGTCATCCACCAGTTTGCGGACTTTGCGGAGCAGCGATTTCTTAATACGGTCTTCGATGCGCCCGGGATCAAGAATAGGCTGATCAAGGACAGATGGGGCAAAGGGAACAGCCGCCCCCTCGGTGCCGGGCGCCGGTGCATTCATAACAGCCGGCATGACCTCTTCTCCCTGCCGTTATTATAGCACGCAGGGGGCATTCGAGTCACCGGAACGCCGCCCAAAGGCCGGGCAAAAAAAACGCCGGACCCGTATGTTGGTCCGGCGAAGGAGAGAGTGAAGTGAATATCTGCATCTAATATCTAAAATTTTCATCAAATCCGATGTGATGGCGATCACACTTGAGAAAATTTTTTAATTTGTGGCGGAATTCCAAGCTTAATTCGGATGTTTTTTTACCTTTTAAAGGTTTCCAACAGCCGACCCAGGGTTTTTTGGGTATATGTCAAAGAGACAGGTGCCCGGCCCGCCGGAATGGGTTATCGTCTCTGACCATCGAACAACAGACCAATAACCGGCCCATAATCTGTATCGCTACCAAAAACGATTACAAGCCGAACACGAGGAAACACGATAGATGTCACCAAAAGATAACGGGGTAAAAGACAACCTGAAAACCGGCGGGGAAATCCTTGTCGAGAGCCTGCGCGTCAACGGCGTCGACAAGGTCTTTTGTGTCCCCGGCGAAAGCTACCTGGCGGCCCTGGACGCCTTTCACGACGTGCCGGAAATCCAGCTTGTCGTCTGCCGCCAGGAAAGCGGCGCGGCCATGATGGCCGATGCCCACGCCCGCCTGACCGGCCGCCCCGGCATCTGTTTCGTCACCCGTGGTCCCGGCGCCACCAACGCGTCGGGCGGCATCCACATCGCGATGCAGGATTCAACGCCGCTGATTCTATTGATCGGGCAGATCGCCCGCGATCATACGGAACGCGAAGCTTTTCAAGAAGTCGACTACCGGCGCATGTTCGGACCATTGTCCAAATGGGTCGGACAGATCGACGATGAAACCCGCGTCGCCGAATATGTCAGCCACGCCTTCCACCGCGCGCAAGCCGGACGCCCCGGCCCGGTGGTTCTGGCCCTGCCCGAAGACATGCTGCGCGCACGCACGGCTCCCGTCGAACTGTCCCCGGCTGTCGAGGTTCAGGCCCACCCCGGCGAGGCGGACATGGAACGCCTGCGCGGCCTTCTGGAAAAGGCCGAACGCCCGCTTGCCATCCTTGGTGGCGGCGGCTGGAACGATCAGGCCTGCCAGGACTTTCAGGCCTTCGCCGAGGCCAATGAAATTCCTACCTGCGTAACGTTCCGCTGCCAGGACCGCCTCGACAACACGCATCCCAGTTATTGCGGCGATCTCGGCGTCGGCCAGAATCCGAAACTTCAGGCTCGCGTCCGGGATGCCGATCTCCTGGTTGTTATCGGCACCCGGCTTGGTGAGATGTCGACCGGCGGCTACACCCTGATCGATATTCCGAAACCCAAACAAACCATGGTTCATGTTCACCAGGGAGCGGAGGAACTGGGTTGGGTGTATCAGCCGGATTTGGCCATCAACGCGGGGCTCAAAAACTTCGCGGCCGCGCTAAAAAGTATGACGCCGGTGAAAGCGAGCTGGAGCGCGTGGACAAAAACGGCACGGGATGACTATCTGACCTGGACCCGTCCGCCGGAAATTCCGGGCGACGTCCAGATGGCTCCGATCATGGACTGGCTCAACGAAAATCTGGAGCCCGACACCATTGTCTGTAACGGCGCCGGCAACTTTTCGTCCTGGGCCAACCGTTTTTACCGCTATCGAGGCTATGGCACGATTTTGGCGCCGACCAGCGGCACCATGGGCTTCGGCCTGCCGGCGGCGGTCGCTGCGAAACTGACCTACCCGGACCGCACCGTGGTCGCCTTTACCGGCGACGGCGACTTCCTGATGACCGGACAGGAATTCGGCACCGCCGTTCAACATGGCGCCAACATTATCATCCTGGTCGGCAACAACAGCATGTACGGAACCATCCGCATGCATCAGGAGCGGGATTATCCGGGCCGCATATCGGGGACTGAACTGGTTAACCCCGATTTCGCGGCCTACGCAGAATCCTTCGGCGGTTTCGGCGCCATTGTCGAAAAAACCGAAGACTTCGCCCCCGCCTTCGAAGCCGCCCGGCAGGCCGGCAAGCCCGCCGTCATAGAAATCCGCATCGACCCGGATGCGGTTTCTCCGATGGCGACCCTATCGGGCCTGCGCCAGGCGGCATTTGACAAGGCAAAGGGATAACCCAAGGAATTAGGCCAAGGGAACAGGAACACCTGCCGTCATGGGAAAACGGGCCGTAAAAATTCTCGCCGGACTGATCGTCGTCTTCTTGGTGACGATTCCTGCTGCGGCCCTCCTGGTCGACGACGAAATCCTCTCGGATCTGCTGCAGGGCATCCCAGGAATCCAGGAAAACACGGACGAGATAATCGCCAGTAAACGGGCCATGGCCGGAACGCTCGCCAATTATGCGGGCGATGCCTTTTCCGGCCTGGATTCCCTGTTCCTGACCCTGTTCGGCAGCGACTCTTCCGGGAAGCCGGTGACCCGGGTGGTGATCGACCTTCCGCCCGGATCCATGAGCAAACCCCGGCAACAAACCCCACCCGGGGCGCTGACGCCTTCCGGTTCGCCTTTGTCCGAACCGCCGCCCCTGCCGCCGAAAACGGAAGAGCCGCAAAGGTCACAAAACGAGACCCCATCCGCTCCATCTGTTTCGCCTGCTTCTCCCGCTTCGCCGAAGCCGGCTTTAACGGCAGAGAAGACATCCCCGCCGGTGATAGCAAAAAAACCAGTGCGCACGACGGCCAAAACCCCCACGCGAAAAGTCACCGGGAAAGCCACCGGGACACCCAAGTCCAAAAAAGCCCCTGATCCGACCGCCGACCGGGACCACAAACGCGGCCTGCTGTTTTACAAGGGCATTGGCGTCGATAAGGATTTCAAAAAGGCCGCCCAATGGTTCAAACAGGCCGCCAAGAAGGGCCACGCCGGGGCGCAATACAATCTGGGCATCATGAGTTATCTGGGCCAAGGCGTACCGGAGGATTTCAGCGAGGCCGCGAAGTGGTTCGAAAGGGCCGGAGACCAGGATCACCCCGTAGCGCAATACAATCTCGGATTCATGTATTTCGAGGGCAAGGGCGTCAAGAAAGACGACTTACAGGCCTTTATGTGGATCGACCGTTCGGCCAATCTGGGCGACGAAAAAGCGGTGCGCGCCCGGGAAACCCTGCAGAAAGCCCTGCCAAAAGAAATTTTTAAGTGAATTCAACACCTTGAATATGTCCATGGATGGTCAATGGATACTCCCTTTCAGCGACTTTCACACCCCATGGACAAACGGACATATACTGACATTGTCCGGACATATAAATTGTCAAAACAGCTTCTATTATAAAGGCTATTTCCGAAGCAATGCCGTGATGAAAAATTCAGAATAAATCACCCTGTATCTGGGGCTTCAGGCTGACGAGATGTCGCCTTAACTGCTTAACTGCCGAAAGGACAAATTTTGAGCGACCGGAAGCGATTATTGGCGCTTTTGGGGATCATGGCGGGTGTCGCCTTGGTCGTTGCCGTGTTGTCCATATGGCTTCTCTACCGGGCCGCCTTTACGGAGCAACGCCATCATTTAGCCCATATGGTACAAACCCAGGTACGGGTCCTGTTGACGATCGCCGACCACGTCGCCGCCACGGGCCTTCCGGTGGAGCGGGTTTTGGACTCTAGCATCAACCGCTTTTCCGACACTCTGAGTGAAATCAAGAGTTTTGCCAAAACCGGTAATTATATCATCGGCCAGAGGCAGGGCGGGAATATCGTCTTTCTCTTGCGCCATGGCAATGGCTCCGCCCAGGGGGTGCCTTCCCCCGTGCCGTTCGATTCCGCCCGGGCCGGACACATGCGCCGGGCCTTGGCTGGTGAATCCGGCGCCCATGTCGGCCTTGATTTTAGCGACCGGAAGGTGCTGGCCGCCTATGAGGCGATCCCACCCTTAGGCATAGGCCTTGTTGCAAAAATGGACTTATCCGAGCTTCGCGCGCCTTTCCTGCGCGCCGCAATCGTCAGCGGGATAGGCGCCCTGCTGGTCCTCCTTCTAGGCACGGCCTTATTCCAGCGGATTTCTTCCCCGTTGGTGGAAAACCTGGAACAAACCGTTTCCCGCCTGACCGAAGCCCAGCGGGTCGCCCGGCTGGGCAACTGGGAACGCGATATCGCTACCGGGGACGGGTGGTGGTCGGAAGAAACCTACAAGATATTCGGCCTGGAACCCACGGCCGTCCCTCCGAGACTGGAGGTCTTTCTGGAAAGCGTCCACAAGGAAGACCGCCAAAAAGTCCAAACAGCCTTCGATAAATGTCTCGCCGCCCAAGAACCCTTTGCCGTCGATTTCCGCATCACCCGCCCGGACGGTTCGCCTAGAACCATCCATGCCCGCGGCACCTGGCGGCTGGACAAATCCGGACAACCGGAGCGTATCAGCGGCACCATCCAGGACGTCACCCAACACCGCAAGTTGGAAGAAGATGCGCTGCGCCTCGTCGCCGTCATCGAGGGCCTGTCGGAAAACTTCGCCCTGTTTGGCCCCGACGACAGGCTGATCCTTTGTAATGAACAATACAGGAAGCTCAACAAGGCCATTCCGCATGCCAATGAGCCAGGAACCCTGTTCGAAGACCACCTCCGCGCCGTCGTTAAAATGGGGCTTGCCCCCGATGTCGCTGGGCGTGAAGAGGAGTGGGTCCAGGAGCGTCTCGAGCGCCACCGCACCCCTACCGGCCCGTTCGAAATTCAGCGCCAGGACGGAGTCTGGCTGCAAATCCACGAACAACGCATGCCCGATGGTTCTACGGCGACGCTGTCCACGGATATTTCCACCCGAAAGCGGGCCGAGAAGCATCTACAAGACGCCATCGAAACCATTTCCGACGGCTTCGCATTTTTCGATTTCGACGAACGTTTGGTGCTGGCCAACAGCCGTTACCTGAATAACGAGAAGTCCGACGAGGTCATCCGGCCCGGCGCCTTATTCGAAGACATCATCCGCCATAACATCCTAAACAGCTATGTCACGGAAGCCGAGGGCCACGAAGAAGAATGGATCGCCGAACGGCTGGCCCATTTCCGCAACCCAACGGGCATCCTTGAACAAGAGCAGTCCGATGGACGCTGGATGCAGATTTCCGAACGCAAGACGGAAGACGGAGGCACCGTCGCCATTTTCACGGACATCACCCAACACAAACAGGCGGAGCAGGAACTGGCGGAAAAATCCAGGACGCTCGAAATAACCCTAGAAAGCATGGACCAAGGCATTTCCATGATCGACGCCGACTTGAATGTCCTTGCCTTCAACAACAAGTTTCTCGAACTGCTGGAATTTCCGCCGGATGTTTTCGCCAAAGGTTTTCCGCTGGAAAAGGCCTTCCGGTTTAACGCCGAGCGGGGCGAATACGGCCCTGGCGATGTCGAGACCCAGGTCCGCGAACGGCTCGAACTGGCCAGTCGGTTCGAGCCCCATGTCTTCGAACGCAGCCGGCCGGATGGGACGGTTATTGAAATCCGCGGCAACCCCATGGATGGCGGAGGTTTCGTCACCACATACACGGACGTCACCCACCGTGTGCGGGTGGAAGAAAACCTCAGAATGGCCCTGATCAATGCCGAAGAGGCCAATCAGGCAAAATCCGTCTTCCTGGCCAACATGAGCCACGAACTGAGGACGCCGCTCAACTCCATTATCGGGTTCTCCGAAACCCTGAAGTCCCAGATGTTTGGCCCCCTTGGGGCCCCCAAATACCAGGAGTACGCAGGCGACATCAATGCATCGGGCGCGCACCTTCTCGAAGTCATCAACGACATTCTCGATATTTCCAAGATCGAAGCCGGTGAAATGAGCCTGACCGAAGAAACCGTGGACCTGCCGGCTCTGGTCGAATCGGCGATTACCATGCTGGGCGAGCGGGCGGAAAACGATGGCATCACCCTGTCGCGCGTTTTCCCGACCCACGAAGTCCAGTTGCGCGCCAACCCGCGCCACATCCGCCAGATCGTCATCAACCTTGTTTCCAACGCCGTCAAGTTCACCGAGCCGGGTGGAACCATTACGCTTGAAATATCTTTGAACGAACTTGAAGGAGTGTCCATTTCCGTTGCGGACACCGGCATTGGTATCAAACAGGAAAACATCGCCATCGTTCTGGAACCCTTCGGACAGGTCGCCGATATCTATTCCCGCCCCTTCGAAGGTACCGGACTGGGATTGCCGCTGGCAAAATCGTTGCTGGAATTGCATGGGGGAACCCTTCACATCGCCAGCCAGCTCGGCGAAGGCACGACCGTGACCGCCACCTTCCCGGCCGACAGAACGGTGACCCGAAACATTTCCAAAGCGACCGGATAAGACCCTAAAGCATATCCCGAGCGGATGAGGTTATCCGTGACGACGAATTTGCTTGTAAAGAAATTAAGGGGCGGAGTGTTTCGGGTGAACGTAAGTGAACCGGAAAAGCTTTACCCCCGCCCCTTCGCCGCCAAGGATTCGCGATGCGCGATATACAGCCCGCAAACGACGACGAAAGCAGCGCCCGACAGGGTCCAGCTATCGGGCAGATCGCCAAAAATGACAAAGCCGAAGATCACCGCCCAGATCATGTTGGCGTACTTAAAGGGCGCCAGCAACGCCGCCTCGGCCCAACGGAACCGCTCAATCAAAAAGTAATGCGCGCCGCCGACAAACAGGCCGCTCAAGGCCATCAGGCTCAAGTCCGGCAAGGTCACCGGTGACCAGCCGAACGGCAGGGTGCCTAAGCCGAACACGATCACCGCGACGGTCGAGAACAACAATATGGACATCGACGTCTCGTGGGCCGAAATCCGGCGCGTGGTAATGTCCCGCAAGGCGCCTGCCAGGCTGGCCCCCAATGGCAACAAGGCCGCCAACTGGAGAGCCTCGGTGCTGGGCCGGACCATCACCAGAACACCGATGAACCCGATGAAAACCGCGGCCCAGCGCCGCCAGCCCACGGCTTCGCCCAACATCGGCCCCGCCAGGGCCGTAATGAACAAGGGACCGGCGAAGGTAATGGCGATGGCGTCCGCCAGCGGCAAAAAGGAAATCCCGGTAATGAACAGAAACCCGCTGGTGAAGGCGAACCCAGCGCGTTGAGCCTGCCCCCACAAACTGTTGAAGCGGATGACTTCAAACCCGCCGGACCGCCAGACGATAACCGAAATCGCCATCAACACGAACAGGCCGCGAAAGAACAGCAACTGACCGACCGGATATTCGCCGGTCAGCCATTTCAGCACGGCATCGTTGGCCGTCAGCAACACCCCGCCAAGAAGCGAAAAGGTAATGCCACGGGCGGGAGAGGCGGAGCCTCTGGAACTGGCTATCCTTCTTGTCACACCTTAAGACCCGTACAGCCAGGCAACGATAAACACCGCCGCCGCGATTCCGGCAATGTCGGCACCAAGGGCGGCGATGAGGGCATGGCGGATGCGGCGGATGCCGACGGCTCCGAAATAGACCGCCAGCACATAGAACGTGGTTTCCGTCGAACCCTGGAAGGTCGACACCAGATAACCGACATAGCTGTCCGGCCCGATAGCCGGGTCCTGAATGATGGAGGCCAGAATCCCATACGCCCCGGAACCGCTGAGCGGACGCAACAAGGCCATGGGCAGGGCTTCGGCCGGAAGTCCGACCAACTCCGTCATGGCGCCCAAAGGCCGGATCAACAGGTCCATGGCGCCCGACGCCCGGAACATGCCGACAGCTACCAGAATCGCCACCAGATAGGGAATGATTCGAAGCGCCACCTGAAAACCGTCCTTGGCACCTTCGACGAAGGCTTCGTATATGTTGATCCGCCTGAGAACGCCGAAGCCCAGCAGGCCCACCATCAGGCCGGGCACGATCCACGGCGATATGGCGCGGCCATAAAAAACCGTCAAGGGAATGATGGCGACGATGCCCACCAGCACCAGGGCCGAGACCCAGCCCGGATACCCTTCCACATCGGTTTCCGTCTCCACGGGAGTCTCTGGGGCATCGGGAGAATCATGCTCGGCGGGATGTGCGATCATCGGGGCGGCGGTCTCTACCGGCGCCGCGGCCGCAACCGGCCAATAGCGCTGACACAGCTTGGCCAGAATGATCGCTACCGTGGTCGAACAAATGGTCGCAAACAGGGTCGTCGGCAGGATGCCGGCGGGATCGTTGGAGCCTGCGGCGGCGCGCAGCGCGATCACGCCGGTCGGCAGCAGTGTCACGCTCGACGTGTTGATGGCCAGAAACAACACCATGGCGTTTGACGCCGTGCCCTTGGTCCGGTTGAGGCTGTCCAGTTGCTGCATGGCGCGGATGCCGAACGGCGTCGCGGCATTGCCGAGCCCCAGGGCATTGGCCGCCATGTTCAGGATCATCGCCCCCATGGCCGGGTGATCGGGCGGAACGTCGGGAAACAGCCGCACCATCAGGGGCCGCACCATGCGTGCGATAATCAACAAAAGTCCGCCTTCTTCCGCCACCTTCATCAGGCCCAGGAACAGGGCCATGACACCGACCAGCCCGAGCGCCAGCGTCACCGACCCCGTAGCTGCGTCGATCATCGCCGTGGCCAATTCCTGCATCGGTCCCGCCGCTGCGGCAGACAGTTCCGGCGCCGTCCCTGACGGCACCCAGGTAATTTGCCGGAACGCCGCCACCCCGAAGGCAATCACGACGATGGCAAAAAAAATGGCGCTCAAGGACCCCCCCCCCCCGTCCCCGCCGGCAGGTGCGTTTCGCGCTAGGGTCCGCCCTTGCCCAGCGCTAAAGCACGCCCGGGGCGAAACCGTTGTACAGGACCCTGGCCAGGGTGCGCCGTGTGGGTGCCTGCCGTCGGGCGGGGCGTGGGC
>JACKQG010001326.1_pt1 | contig 34516 bp, 30 predicted proteins | sample 8237621 | NCBI WGS metagenome assembly JACKQG01 (sample SAMN15677084, study PRJNA649215) | marine metagenome | biome: marine; feature: Black Sea; material: saline water; isolation source: suspended particulate matter (SPM) from the Black Sea western gyre | collected 2013-06-09/2013-06-10 | depth...
GGGTAACCGTCAATGCACCGATGAGCGGCGGAGGTCCTGCGGGCACCGTCGTCGTAGACGTAGACGTAGACGTAGACGTAGACGTGGTTACAAGGGGATCCTGGTTGGGGTATCCGTCGCCGCAGAGGTTGACGGTACAATCGTTCAGGCAGGAGTCGCTGTTCGACACGTTGCCATCGTCGCACTGCTCACCAGCCTGCAATACACCGTTGCCGCAGTACTCGGTAAGACAGTTCGAATCGCAACCATCAGCGTTCGATAGGTTGGCGTCATCGCACTGCTCGCCACTGTCAACCACGCCGTCACCGCACCAAGGCAGCGTGCAATCGTTGCGGCAGGCATCGGCAACGAGATCGCTGTTGGAACTACCGTCGTCGCACTGCTCCAAGCCCAGGCTGGCTGGCAGCAATCGCGAACGCATTCTTCCAGCCCGCCGATTGGCTGCTGCGGCTACCCGCCGACTCGACGTCGTCACAGTCAGGCACACATCGTCAGCATCGGCCGACGGATGGCAGCCACCCGTCGTCGAGCTCACCACGACCGCAACGTTGGCCGTGATATCGGTAAACGCAGTGTCCGTGGCTTCGGTTATGGTCAGCGTGTAGTCACCGGCAACTGACGCTCCGGTGGCCGAACACCAGACGTATACGAGCCCGGACGATGCGTCGATGCCCTCAGCATCGATCGCACCGATGGTGGCGACGGTGCCTGCTATGCCGGTGGCAACCGAAGGTGCAGGACCCAGAAGAGCGTCAAGGGATGCTCCGCAAGTGCTGATGGTCGCGCCGGCAGTGAAGTCCAGGGTAACCGTCAATGCACCGATGAGCGGCGGAGGTCCAGCAGGCACGGTCGTAGACGTAGACGTCGAAGTAGAAGTGGACGTAGACGTAGACGTGGTCGTAGCTGCTGCCACTGTGGTAGTGGTCGTTGTGCCGCAGCTGCCGGGCAGCTCTGCCCCCACCACTACGCTCACCGACGGCGTGGAACTCAGAGCCGTAAAATCCGGGGCCACGGCCTCGGTAACGATGACAGTAAAGTCGCCAGCAGTCGGTTGGCTGCCGTTGAAGGTGCAGGTAGCCAGGTTTACCGGGCCGGTCCCGCCGCCGGTCGATAAGAACCCGGCCGTAATGATGCGGTTGGGATCGTCGTCGTTGAAAGCGCTCAAGCCAACACCGGCAAGGAGGGCGTCAGTGGCCATCGCACACTGCACGTCAGATCCAACACCGACCATTTCGCCCGAAGCCGTTGAGTAGTCGAGCGTGAAAGTCAGGCTGCCAAAAGTAACCGTATCGTCCAGTCGCAACGAAAGCTCCCAGTCGCATATATCAGTCGGAAGGGTCGTGCTGGTCGTAGCCGGCGAAAACGTGGTGGTCGTGGTCGCAGGCGACCCCGGCTCGACGTTGGGGAAGCCGTCGCCGCAGACGTTGAGCGTGCAGTCGTTCAGGCAGGAGTCCAGGTTCGACAAATTGCCATCGTCGCACTCCTCGCCAAGCTCGACCAGCGTGTTGCCGCAGACGGCGGCTTCAGACACGAGGGGAAGTCCGATCAGCAGTGATACAGCTAGAACCAACACGACAGCGCCTGACAAACTCAAGCCCTTGGGTTCACAAGTAAGACCGCCCATCACGTTTCCCCCCGGGGACAGCGGCGGCTGGATCATCCGGCCGCCCGACTTCTTAACGGCCGACGTGGCTCCAAACTGCCGACCCTGTATTAATCAAATTTTCTACCAGCCATTGGACTCCAACCCTGTCCCCGTTCAATAAAAGCTGGGACAGTTACGCACAGAGCCACTTAGCCAGGGCAACGGCAGCATATCCATGCTCCTGGGCGTGCAGTAAACGCACGGGCGAAGCGCCCTGTGCCGAAACACGCCCTTGGCGCGAACCCGCCGCTCGCGTTATACAGGTGGCGATGAATTATGTGCCCACAGGGAACCCGCGCACCCGGGGTGCCGCTGCCGGCCGCGCGCTGGGCCTGCTGGCCCTGGTCACGGCCCTGCTCGTGCTCGGCCTGTGGTTGTGGGGCCGTTACGTTTTTACGCCCGAATGGGTCGACAGCAATGTCTTTGCGCCCCTCGAACAACGCTGGCAACGCGATCTTTCGGTGGAGAAGGTCGCACTGCGAAGCGACGGCTTGCTGCTGGGCGGACTTGTTATCGGCGAGCACGCCGATTTTGCCGACAGTGAAGGGGACGTATTCGCGTACTCATCGCAGGTTGAACTGCGCATAGACTGGGCCGAGCTGCTCGACGGAAAGCTGCACGTGAGCCGGGTAGACCTGCGGGAGCCCACCGTCTACCTGCGCAGAGCCGCTGACGGACGACTCAACGCTTCTTCGCTTGTCGCCATGCTCACCGACGGCACGCAGCCCGGCGATGACAACGACGACCCCGAGGACGCCGAGCCGCTGAAAATCACTCTCAACATGAAGCACGGCGTGGTTGAGTACGGCGACCTGCTGGCGCAGGACATAGAGGCGCAACTTCGCATTTCAGGAGACCGGGTGAAACTCACCGAGCTGAGCCTGGAGACCGCCGACGGCACGCTGACGGCAAGTGGCGAGGCCGACCTCGGCGACTCACCCCCTTCGCTGGGCGTGGGCGTGTGGGCCGAGGAGATCGACCTCAAGATTCTTGCAGAGGCCTTGGACCTGCCCATCCGCCTGAGGGGGGAGCTCTCCCTGGAAGCCAACTTCGCTATGGCCGACCCGCGTTCTTCTAAACAGCGGCAAGTCGAGGGCAAAGAAGCACACTGGGCCGAGCTGCTGCAGGGCCGCGGCAGGTTCAACATCGACAAGGGCCGGGTCGAGGGCTCCGAGCTGCTCAACACCATAGCCTCGCTCACCGGACTTGGCGGGCTCACTTCGTTGCCGCTGAACAAATCCGGGGGCGAACTCATCGTGACCTCGGGCAGCGTGAGCAGCGAGCGTATCGTTCTGGGAGGCGAGAGCGAACGCGTGCTCTTGATGGGTGCGGTAGACCTGGCCGGCGACTGGGACGTCGAGGCCTGGGCGGGCGCCAACGACGAGGACGACAAGCTCGACCTGCCCTCCTGGGTACGCCCGCTGATGCGCTGCGAGATCGAGCAGATCGAAGACGACTCCGATCCCGCCGGCAGCCGCACGCTACGCTGGAAGTACGTGCCCTTCGCGATGACCGGGAGCGTTAGCGAGCCCCGGGTCGCGTTTCCGCGACGCGCTTTCACCCCCACGGCTCTGCTCGCCACCCTTCTCAGCGACGGCAGCTGCGATCAGCCGCCCGGTAGCAAGAGCGGCGCCTCGGGAATCAACGACATCGGCAACGACGCGGCCCGCGCGCTGCGCAACGGCATCGATAGTATCCTGGGCGACGGTGCCGACTGCGTCCCCATTCCCTTCATCCGCGACTGCCCGGCTGGTTAAGCGCCGCGTGGCGCCCCGCGACCAAACCGAACAGGCCGACAAAGCGGCGAGGGGCAGGCTGGCCCCCTCGCCCACCGGCCCACTTCACCTGGGCAACGCCGCCGCCTTGCTCCTGGCCTGGCTGTCGTTGCGCTCATCGGGCGGCACCCTCGTGTACAGGACCGAGGATCTCGACAGCGGCAGGGTCGTGCCCGGCATGGCCGACCAGCAACGCCGAGAGCTCGAGTGGCTGGGGCTGGACTGGGATGAAGACGACACCCTCGGCGGTAGGCACGGCCCCTACCTGCAATCGCTGCGCGGCCAGCGTTACGAAGCGGCGTTGCGACGGCTCGACGCGGCGGGCCTGCTGTTTCCCTGCGCGTTGTCGCGTCGCGACCTTGCCGGTATCGCTTCTGCGGGCAGTGCCGCCGGTGATAGCGCGGCGGGTGATAGTGCGGCGGGTGATAGTGCGGCGGGTGCCTACCCCGCGCGGCTGCGCCCCGACCACAACGAACCCGGTTGGCTCGAAGGCATTCTCTCAGGCGAAGACCGCGACAACTCGGTGCGCCTGTGCGTACAGAACGAAGTGATGAACTTCGACGACCTCGTCCTCGGTCCCCAGGGCGACAACCCGGCATTGGCTAGTGGCGATTTTGTTCTGCGCCGCCGCGACTCGCTGTTCGCCTACCAGTTGGCGGTAGTTGTAGACGACATCGAGATGGGCATCACCGAGGTAGTGCGGGGTGCTGACCTGCTCGCTTCCACCGCTGGCCAGCTGCAATTGTGGCACGCACTCTCGGACCGCGAGCCGAGTTGGGCCCACCTGCCGTTGCTGCTCAACGACGCGGGCGTAAAGCTTTCAAAGCGCGATGGCGGGCTCGAGCTGGCCAGCCTGCGCGAGGCCGGCGTGTCACCCGAACGGCTCGTGGGTTGGCTGGCGGGTGCGCTGGGGCTGCGACCATCGGCGGAGGCTTGCCGGCCGGCAGAACTGCTCAACGATTTTTCACTGCGATCCCTGGTCCGCCATAACATAAGCGTGAGCAACGCTGCGATGAACGAATTGCGGGCTGTTTCTTAACAGCAATGTCATTGCCCGGCTGGTCCCCGCGGGTGCATACTGCAACCCGTGACGAGCTCTTCTCACAATAGTGTCTCCAACAGCAAGCGCCACTACGGTGGCTGGACTCTGCTCGAACTGCTCGCGTCGATGACCCTGCTTTCATTGGCGGCGGTAGCTGTCACCGCCAGCTCGCTCAAGCTGTCGTCCGCCGCCGCTTTGTCGACTGCGCGCACGGTCGCCCTGCGCGCGGCCACTGACGCTCGGCGTCTCGCCTATCTCGAATCCCGCTGGTTCGACCTCGAGATCACACCCGGCATGACCGAGCTCGTGGTGAGTGACGGACTGCTGCACCACGACGCCTACCCACTGCCTGCCGGCGTCTCTGTTCTGTCTGCGCCCACCCGCGGCTACGTGCGCTTCCAGGCGGGTGGCTTTGCCGACAACTCCACCATGGTGCTGGCAGGACAGCGCGGTGGCACAGTGAAGCTGGTGATAAACCAGCGGGGGTTGGTGCATTGAAAGCAGCGTCGACGGCACCCCCGGGAAGCTCGCTGTTTGAGTGCATGGCAGCGCTGGCACTGGCCTCGTTGCTGGCCGGTCCAATGGTGGGCCTGGCGCGCTCGGCCGCCTTGTCCTTGTCTCTCACCCGGGCGGGCAGCGCCGCTCTTGACGCCGCCCGCAACAAGCTCGACCTCATGCTCGCGGCTCCCTGCGGGCCGGTGCTCGGCTGCCCCGCTGGTCTTGATTGCTCGCGCAGCTTGAGCCCCGGCCCGGGTGCACTCACCGTGGCCACGGTCACCGTGCAGTCGGGCCCATACCAGGCCAGGCTGGCCGCCTTGCTGCCGGCCTGCGAAACGCAACCTTGAGCAGCAGCCTGATGGAGAGTGCCGCCGTGCTCGGTCTCGAAACAGCCCTGCTGGTTTCTCTCGCGGCCATCATGCTGTCGGGGCTCGCGGTGCTGAACGACGGTGAACGGGCGAGCGCCGATCTCCTGCGCCACCGGCAGGTGGAACGATTGCTTGCCGGTAGTTTCGAGCGCTGTGCCACCGGTCCCGGCGTGGTCGTGGAGGCGCTGTCGGACAAGGTCGTGCTTGCCTGCGACAGCGACGGAGACGGCGAGGTCGACCTGCACAGCTCGGAACTCACCACGCTGGCCGTTCGCGGAAGTGGTTCACAGCGGAGACTGGCGCAACAGTTCGGTGGCCAATCGCGCACCCTGGTCAAAGGCCTGCCGGTTGGCTCGGCGTTTTCTTACTACGACCAGTCAGGTGGCATCTCGAGCTCGGCCTTCAACAGCAGGGCAGTGGCGGTGCCCACGGCGGCGGGCCTGTTGATGTTCGCACTACCCGAGACGGCTGAAAACAGCGGTGGCTGAACACCGTCCACAAGGCGGCGCTGTATCTATTGAGCGCCGGCCACAAGGCGGCGCTGTATCTATTGAGCGCCGGCCACAAGGCGGCGCTGTACTCATGGCCACCCTGTTGCTGTGCCTCGCCACGCTGTCGCTCGTCGTGGCACTGGCCGGGCTCTCGCGGGAACTGGTCGTCGAGCTGCAGGCGCGCAGCGACTCGCTTTGCGCCCGTTACGCAGCCCGCGCCGCCATCACCCTGGCGATGGCTGGCGCTGACTCGAGCTTGGCGGCCTCACTGCTGGGCCAACCGGTGAGTTGGACCAGCGCAGCCCTGCTGCCCCTGCCTGCAGGAGCATGCGTGCTCGAAGGGATGGGCCGCTGCGGCGGGGCCAGCAGGCTGCTCGTTCAGCGCGACCACGGGCTTAGCTGCCCACCCTGACGCACCCGGGAAGGCCAGGAGCTCGTGGCCGCGGTTGCGATTTCGTAAACGGGGCATAATCATCGCGGCCGATGGCAGCCCTTGTGACACTGGAAGGCATCGAGGGCTGCGGCAAGTCTACCCAGGCGGGCCTGCTCACGGCGCACCTTGAAGACCGCGGCCTCGACGCCGTTCTCACCTGCGAGCCGGGTGGCACGCGGGTTACCGCCGAGATCCGGCGCCTGTTGGCCGACCCCACTTCCGAGTTGGACCCGCGGACCGAACTCCTGCTCTTCCTCGCCGATCGTGCCCAGCACGTGACCGAGGTCATACGACCGGCGCTCGAACGCGGAGCCGTGGTGATCTGCGACCGCTACAGCGACTCCACTATAGCCTACCAGTGCCACGGCCGCGGTCACGAGCGCGCCCTGGTCGACGAACTCAACGCCTGGGCGGCGGGCCAACTGGTACCGGATCTCACGCTGTGGATAGACTGCGAAATAGAGATCGGCCTCGAGCGCGCCCGCGTTCACAGCGGCGGGCCGGGCGACCGCTTCGAGGCCGAGCCAACGGCTTTTCACCAGCGGGTGCGAGCCGGCTTTGCCGGCTGCTGCAAGGACGAACCCGAACGCGTGCGCCGCATTGACGGCAACCGCGACCAGGCGAGTGTTACAGCGTCGGTGCTGGCGACGGTGGACGAGTTTCTCGCTTCACAATCTGGGGCAGCTCGATGAGCGCTGCCGATCTTTCGCCGCTACAGGGTCACGGCCAGCAACTCGACAAGCTCCGACGGCTGGTGCCGCGGCACGGCGAGGGCGAACGACGCCACCACCACGCGTTCATTTTCTGCGGGCCCATGGGCACCGGCAAGTTCAAGGCCGCGTTGTGGCTGGCCGCGCGGCTCAAGTGCGAGCAACCCGGGAACTGCCGCGGACTGTTTGAAGAAGGCGCCGGCCAGCTGTGCGATCGCTGCGGACAGTTGGCCGCGGGCAGTCACCCGGACCTCGTGGTGGTCGAGCCCATGGAAGAGGGCAAAGCCATTTATCTCGCCCAGATCGTTCCGCGCAAGAAACCCGAAGTTCCCCAGCGGCCGCTAGTGACCACGCTGGCCACGAGGCCACTGCGGCCCGGGCCGCGCGTGGCCATCATCCGCGACGCCGAGCTGCTCAGGGTCGAAGCGCAGAACGCCATGCTAAAACTGCTCGAAGAACCGCCGGGCGATTGCGTCCTCGTGCTGGTGACCGCCAACCCCACTGCCCTGCTGCCCACCGTGCGCTCGCGCTGCCAGTTTGTTCGTTTCGGCCTGCTCGACGACGACGAACTCGGACGGGTGATGGCCGCGCAGGGCATCGACAGCAAGCGCTCAGCCGAGATCGCCATGCTGGCCGGCGGCCGGGCCGACCTCGCGTTGTCTACCGACGAACGCGCCATCGATGAAAGGCTCAAGCTGGTAAGCAGCTGGGAAAAGCTGCTCGCCGATCCCCTGCTCCCCTTGGAACCGCTGGTGCGGCAGCTCGCCGGCAAACCGGGCAAGGACAGCAGCACGCCCGAACGCAAGCGCCGAATGAAACTGCTCGCCGAGTGGCAACTGGCCAAGGCGAGGACCGCCCTGGGGCAGTCGCGGCCGCAGGGCAACAGCGAGCTCGACCGACTACTGGCCAACGCGGCCGCGGCACGCAGCCCGCGCCGACTGGTGCACGATTCGCTGACCATGAACTCCTGCACGCTGGCGCTGGGCCGCAACGCCAACGCCAAACTGGCCATCCGTGATGCCCTGTTGCATATAAGGGGCTGAGCGCAACACCCTCGTCATGACAGGCAAGCCTTCCACCATCGAACTCACCACCCCGCTTTACTACGTGAACGCGGAGCCTCACCTCGGGCACACCTACACCACGGTAATCGTAGACACGCTGGCTCGCTTTCATCGTTCGATGGGCAGGGAGGTGTTCTTTCTGACCGGCACCGACGAGCACGGCGACAAGATAGCCCGCGCGGCTGAAGCCGCTGGCTGTGAGCCACGTGAGTACGCCGACCGCGTGTCGGATATTTTCAGGTCAACCTGGGACGAATGCTCGATAAGCTACGACCACTTCGTGCGCACCACCGACTCCTACCACGTGGATTTCGTGCGCGAGGTACTCACGCGCGTCAACGACGCCGGCGATATCTACTTTGACAGCTACGGCGGCAACTACTGCACCGGCTGCGAGCGCTTCTACACCGACCGCGAGCTGGTGGACGGCAAGTGCCCCGACCACGAGCTGGAGCCCGAGTGGATAGAAGAGCAAAACTATTTCTTCAAGCTGTCGGCTTACCAGCAGCGCCTGCTCGACCACCTGCACGACAACCCCGACTTCATCCGACCCGAGGGCTACCGCAACGAGGTGCTCTCCCTGCTGGGCGAACCACTCGAAGACCTTTGCATTTCGCGCCCGACGAGTCGCCTGGACTGGGGCATCCCGCTGCCCTTTGACGACGACTACGTAACCTACGTGTGGTTCGACGCCTTGCTCAACTACCGCGCGGCGCTCGAGTTCGCGCGCGGCGACAAGGCCGACAAGTTCTGGCAGAACGCCAACCACTTCATAGCCAAGGACATACTCAAGCCGCACGCGGTGTTCTGGCCGGCCATGCTGATGGCCGCCGGGCTGCCGCTGTACGATCGGCTCAACGTACACGGCTACTGGAACATGGGCGAGAGCAAGATGTCCAAGTCGCTGGGCAACGTGATACGTCCGCTGGAAATGAAAGAGCGCTTCGGGCTCGACAGCTTTCGTTACTTCCTCCTGCGCGAGATGTCGTTTGGTTCCGACTCCAGCTTTACCGAGGACGCCTTCGTGCGGCGCTTCAACGGCGACCTCTCCAACGGGCTGGGCAACCTCGTGAGCCGGGTGCTGTCGATGCAGAACAAGTACTTCGACGGCCTGCTGCAGGCGCCGGCCGACGAAGACACATCGGCTGAAGACACGGCTGCCGACGCGACAGTGCACGCGGCTTTTGAAAAAGCCGAGCAGAGAGTGCCCGAGTTGCTCGAGGGGCTGTCTTTCCACCTCGCGCTCGAAGAAGCCTGGCACGCTCTTGCCGCCTGCGACAAGTACATAGTCGATACGGCGCCCTTCAAGCTCTACAAGGACGAGAGCAAGCACGGGCGGGTGGGCGAGATACTGCTGCTCTTGTGCGAAGCCCTGCTGCACGCGGCCCGACTGCTGGCGCCCTTCATGCCCGACAGCTCAGCGGCTATCTCCAGGCTGCTCAACACCGAGCCGGTAGAGATGGCCGAGCCGCCGCCTGCCTGGGGTACAGCCTTTGAGCCCGGCCACCGCGTGGGCAAGCCCGAGCCGCTGTTTCCTCGCATAGAGATCGACAAGCAGTGACGCCCGCCATCATTGACACCCACTGCCATCTTTCCGACGGCAAGTTCAGCGACGACGTCGACGAGGTAATCGAGCGCGCCGTGGCCGCGGGCGTTACCCGCATGGTGGCCGTAGGTGGCGGCGGCCCCATTGAAGATAGCAGGCGCAGCGCCGAAATGACCGAGCGCTACGACTGCCTGCGCTCCACGGCCGGTATTCATCCGCACGACGCGGCGTCGGTCGACCAGGCCACGATCGATGAGCTGGAGGAACTGCTCGCCCGGCCGACCGTGGTGGCGGTGGGCGAAACCGGGCTCGATTATTACTACGACAACTCCCCCCGCGACCTCCAGCGCGAGGCACTGGCCCGCCACCTGCAGTTGGCCCAGCAGTGCTCGTTGCCGATTGTGCTGCACTGCCGGGACGCGCACGAAGATCTCCGCGACGTGATCGAAGCCGAGGGCGTACCTGCCGCGGGCGGCGTTGTGCACTGCTTTACCGGTAACTACCAGGAGGCCTGTTGGTACCTCGACCACGGGCTGCTGATTTCGTTCACCGGCATAATCTCGTTTCGCAACGCCGGCGAACTGCGGGACGTGGCCGCACGGGTTCCGCTCGACAGCATGATGCTCGAGACCGACTCACCCTACCTCGCTCCCGAGCCCAAGCGTGGAAAGCGCAACGAGCCTGGCTACGTGGTGCACGTGGCGAAGGCGATGGCACGCACACGCAATTGCAGCCTCGAAGAAGTAGCCCGGGCCACCACCGCCAACGCCGAGAAAATGTTTTTCTCCTGAGGCTCAGCCGGATTGGTCGACCGATCCACGGCGAGCACGCAACAGCACGGCCGCCGCCAGTACAGCCGCGGCCAGCATCAGCCCCTGGGCCATGGCCGTTTCGAGATCGGGGGACATGCCCAGCAGCGAAAACTCCGGCCACCAGCCCACCGGTGTGAGCGCCATGACTCCGCCTTCCTGCAACTCGGTTATGCCCGCGCCTGCAAAACGAAAGGCCAGCAGGTAGAGCAGGCTGCCGGTGGCCGAAAAGAACGGCCGAAGGGGCACGCGGACGCCCAGCTTGAAGACCCCGAGGTACAACAGGAAGAGCAGCAGGCTGCCGACCCCGAAGCCTCCCGACACGGCCATCACCTGGCCACCGTCGGCCAGCAGGGCACGGTAGAACAACACCGTCTCGAAACCCTCGCGATAAACGGCAAGGAACGCGATCCCGGCCATGGTCCAGCGCGAACCGGCGCCCAGCGCGCGGTCGACCTGCCCCTGTATGTAGCGCTGCCAGCGGTCGGCCTCTGCTCGCGACAACAACCAGTAGCTCACGCTGAACAGCACCAGGGCCGCGAGTAACATGGTGACACCCTCGATGAGTTCGCCGGCCAGGCCGACCCCTCCAAGCAGCCACTGGGCCGCGGCCGCGGTGGCGATGCTGAGCAGCACGCCCACCGCCGCTCCCTCGAACAGCCAACGCCGGGCGATCATGTGTCCGCCACGCGACAGGTAGGTCGCAAGCGCGGCGATCACGAGTATCGCCTCCAGGCCTTCCCTGAGTATGATCACCAGCGAAGCGAAGAAGGCCGAGGCCGAGCTGGCGGTGGCTCCCAATAGGACAGCCGCTGCCTCCAGGTCCCGGTCTATCGAATCAAAGTCTGCTTCGCGTCCGGACAGCAGGTCCGCGCGGGCACGGGCAAAGCGTTTCTCCAGGGTACCGGCCAACGCAGAATCGCGGGTGGCGATAAGTTTCTCGGCCTGCTCAAAAACCATGTAGGCCTGCAGCATGACGGCCGCGGCGCCAGCCGAATCGTCCTCGGCCATCGCTCTCGCCCGCTCCACCAGTTGGAAGACCTCGTCGAGCTCGTTCGAGTTGGTTTCGGCGGCCCCTACCCCCAAGCCGGCACGCAAGGACTCGTCGAGTCGGCGGGCAGCAGCAGCCACCTGTCCCTCTGCCCGCTGCGAATAAACTGCCTCGGTGAGCTCCTGCAGCAAAGCGGCCACGGCATCGCTGTCCGCCTCGGTGAGAACGTCGCCCAAGGCGTCAATATCGGCGGCGACCGTGGCCAGGAAGATACGCGCTTCACCATACTCAAGCTTGTTGACTACCTCGCCGTCGCGGACTCCGTCGTTGTACTCCTCTACAACCAGCTCCAGGGCCGACAAGAGGTGACGCGGATCTACTTCGCGCTGCTCATCGGCCGCAGCGCCGCTATCGGCCGAAGCCAGGCGTGCAGCGACCAGCAGCGAGTCCGCTGCGCTGCCGTCGTCATCGCCGTGGACTCTCGAGCTCTCGAGTGCCTCCAGCAGGCGACGATCAGACAGGCCCGCAGTCGCCATCGGGTCGGACAGGTCCAGGGCCTTACCGTCACCGTGGCAGCCATCGCAGTTTGCGAGATCGCCGCCAGCTGTTCGGCTATTGCCCGCGGCCGCCTCAACAATCCCCGGTCGCGATTTCAAGGTCCACAGGAACCACACGATATCCCAGCGCTCCTGGACGGTGAGCACGTGGTCCCAGGCCGGCATGGCAGTGCCCGGCAGGCCCATGCCCATCACCTGGAAAAACTCCTCGGGCGTCTCGTCGAGCAGCTCCGAGCCGGCGGTAAAATCGACCGGCCGCGGGCCAACTACCTGGTCAGCCAGCGGGCCATGGCCATCGCCCTGCTCGCCGTGACACGAGGTGCAGTAGCGCAGGTAAAGCGTACGCCCCCGCTGCGGCGAGGGCCTGTCCGATGGAGCCTGGACCCCCACCCCCTCGGCGTGAACACCAACCCACTGCTCGTAAGCCCTGGTCAGCTCCTCGACCGCTGCGCGGCCCTCTGCCAGCGCAATGACAGCGTCAAGCTCGGGCGACGGAGAGGAATCGGCGAGCAAGGAGAACAGCGCCATCGCGGTTGCCAATTCGTCGGGATCGACCACCTCGCCACCGCGTACACCCTCTCCGTATTCCTGCACGGCCACGCGCAACATGCCCAGCTGCCGGGCCCGGTCGGGCTCGCCCATGTCGAGCGGACCCGAAGCTCCAGACAACCGCGTGTAAACGAATGCCGTCGCCGCAAGAGCAAATAAGCCGCATAACAGGGCGGGTCGGAATCTTTTCAGCATGTGTACAACAGGTACCGAGGGCGGTGGGCTTTTTGAATTCGATTGTCAATATCATTAATACCAGTGCTCAAGTGCCCTGTAAAGCATGGCGAGGGGCCCCTTTTCAGCGGCAGTTGCGGCACAGGCCGAAGAGTTCGAGCCGGTGGCTCACCAGCGAAAAGCCCAGCCGCTTGGCCGCCGCCTCCTGCAGGCTCTCGATCTGGTCGTTCTCGAACTCTTCGATGCGACCACACTCGGTACAGATGCAGTGGTCGTGGTGGGCCGACAGGTTTTCGTACAGGGCCACGCCCGTGTCGAAGTGCCGTTCCTGCACCAGGCCCGCCTCGCACAGCAGTCGCATGGTCCGGTACACGGTAGAAAAACCTATGCCCGGTTCTATCTCGCGCACGCGGGCAAAGATCTGCTCAGCGCTGAAGTGGCCCCTTACCCCGAGAAACCAGCGCGCTATTTCTTCGCGCTGTTGAGTATTTTTCATACCGTGTTCGCGGATGAAATCGCGAAAACTATCCAGCCGAGCGGTTTCGTCGATGGCCAATGGTCAGGCGGGGGGGCCGGTCGAGCCACCGGGACCGTCTATGAGTTCCCTCAGCTCGGGGTCAAGATACTGGCCGGCGAGGTCGGAATCTTTCAGTGCAATGGCGAGCAGTTCAAGTCGCTCGGCCACCGGCACCTTGCGGTCCAGGAGCATGACTTCCTTGCCGTCCACCGTGCACAGGCCGCTCTGCACGCTGTAGCCGGCGTCGCGGTGAAGTTGCTCTTCGCGAACCTCCAGGCCAACGCTGTCGGCTACTTCCTTGAGCCGATCCAGCAGCGCGCGGCTGCGCTCATCAGCGGGGGACGTTTTTACGGCCTTACCCTTCTTCGCCATGGATGACACGACGAGCGCGACTTAACGGTCGGCGCTCTTCCCCCCGGCCGGCGTGTCGCCGAAGCTGTCCTGTCCCTCCGACTCCCCGCCCGCAGGTTCCTCCGGGGCAACTTCAGCAGGGGAGGACGACTGGGCGACGGCCGAATCGCCAGCGGGATCCTCGGTCGCGGCGGCCGCGGGGGCGTCGTCTCCGTCCTCACCGCTGCGCACCAGGCCCACGGCATTCTCGAGCGACTGCAGGCTCTTCTCCACTCGCTCGAGTTCGCGCTGCACCACCGCACTACTGCGCGCACTGTCCACCGACTCCCTGAGCCAACTTCGCAGTTCGTTGAACTGTTCCTGTGGACGCGCGACCAGGTCATCGATGAGGTGTCGCCCTTCTTCGAGCGCGCGGCCACCGCCACCCACCACGTCGCGTACCCGCTCGCCGGCGCGCTCGGTTATTCCACCCAGCACTTCTATTCCGCGCGTAGCCCGATCGCTGATGTCCTGCACTGTTGCCCCGCCCGATCGAATCAGCTCGCGCAGAAACGAAACCGAGACCAGGCTGCTGCGGGTTTTCTCTTCCTCGAGTATTATCTGGGCAAACGTGATCGCAGTGAGATCGTCACCGCTCTCGTTGTCGATGACCGTGAGCTCCTCGCCGTCACGCACCATCCGGGCCAGGCCCTTGAGGGTAACGTAACGGGACTTCATGGTGTCGTATAGTTTACGGTTGGCGTACCGCTTGATGACGCGTTCTCTGTTCATGACTTTAACCCCGGCACAGCCAACTCTTCACGACGATGGCTAGCAAAACGGGGGCTAACAGGCAAACACACCTCGGCAGCAGGTTGACCACCACCGTGGCGCCGGTTAGCGTCGGGCGAACAGAGATGGAGACGCTCAAGGCAAGCGCCGTGCAGATGAAATCGGGACCGGACCGTTCGAGCAACCTCGAATGCGCCGGCCAACTGCTGCGGCAGGCGGCCCGCGAGGGCGCACAGCTGGCGGTACTGCCCGAAATATTCTCCTGGCGCGGTCCCCAGGCCGATGAACTGGCGAACGCCGAAACGATTACCGGCCCCAGCTCGCAGGCCGTGGCAGCGCTGGCCGCCGAACTGAAAATCTACATCGTGGCCGGCTCCCTGCTCGAATCGGCCGACACTGAAGCCACCGGCAGTAACACCGGCATTAACAAGCAGCCTGCCAACGACGCGCCCCCCGAGGCCTGCTACAACACCAGCCTGCTCTTCGGGCCCGGGGGCGAGCTGCTGGCCTTCTATCGCAAGATACATCTCTTCGACGTGGACATGCCCGGCAGCCTGAGTTTTCGTGAAACCGACACCCGGCTGCCCGGCGACCGCGCGGTCGTGGCCACCACCGGGCCGGCCGTACTCGGACTGTCGGTGTGCTACGACCTTCGTTTTCCAGAACTGTATCGCGAGCTGACCGCGCGCGGAGCCGAGATACTGACCGTCCCCTCGGCCTTTACTTACCCCACCGGCCAGGCCCACTGGAAACTGCTGTTGCGAGCACGCGCGGTTGAGAACCAGGCCTGGGTCATTGCTCCCAACCAGTACGGCGAGGCCGGCTACGGCTTTGCCGACTACGGGCACTCGATGATCATCGACCCCTGGGGCCGCGTGCTGGCCGAGGCCGGCGACGACGAGGACATGGTGCTCACCTGCGAGCTCGACGCTGCGGTGCTCGACAAGGTCAGGCGCGAGTTGCCCAGTGCCGACCACAGGAGAATGTAAGCGTGCCTCGTTTTCTTGAACTCGCCCGCCTCGAAGAAGCGACGCAGCTTCTGGAGGTCTTTGCCGCGCTCGACACCGAGTCGGTGGACGCCCGCACCGCCGAGAGCCGGGTGCTCGCCGAAACCGTGACCGCGACGGCCGACGTACCCAGCTCGACCCGCTCGAGCATGGACGGCTACGCCCTGCGCGCTGCCGACACCGCCGGGGCCAACGAGCAGAACGCCGCCGTACTCAAGCTCGCGGGACAGGTCGAAACCGGCCACGCCCCCACCACCGAGCTCGAGGCTGGCAGCGCGCTACGCATATCCACTGGCGGGGTGCTGCCAGTCGGCGCCGATTCGGTGGTCATGGTCGAGTACACCGACACCGACAGCGGCACTGGCGGCGACGGCGACACCGCTGCCCGGGTGTTCGTGCGCAAGCAGGTGCAGGAGGGTGCCTGCCTCGTGCCCACGGGCGAGGACATGCGCCGTGGCGACCTGCTCATGCAGCCCGGCCGGCGCTTGAGAGCGAGCGACACCGGCGTACTGACGGGGACCGGCCACGAAAGCGTGCGCGTTTTCCGGGTGCCAGTGGCGGGCGTACTCGCCACCGGCGATGAGATCGTAGAACCCGGCACCGAGCTCGGCCCCGGGCAGGTCTACAACGCCAACCAGTACTCGTTGGCCGCGCTGCTGCGTCGGCGCGGCATAATGCCCGCCGTAAGCATGGTCGTGCCCGACGAGGCCGAACGTTTCACGAGGGAGCTGTCACTGGCGATAGAAAAATGCGACGCGGTGTTCGTGTCGGGCGGCAGCTCCAAGGGCACCCGCGACCTGACGCTGGCCACCATCAAGAACCTGGGCGGCAAGGTCCTGCTGCACGGCCTGGCCATCGCGCCGGGCAAACCCACCATCATCGCCCGCGTGGGTAATTGCGCCGTGGTGGGCGTGCCCGGCAACCCGGCGGCAGCCGTGGTGGTCTTTGCACTGCTCGGGGCGTCGCTGCTGCGTCACCTCGAGGGTGAACCCCTCGATCGAATACGCGCAACCATGCCCCTGCTTCGCGCGAGGCTGGGCGCCGACGTCAAGGGCAGCAACGGCCGCGAAGACTGGCTGCGCGTGCGCCTGGAAGCCGGCGAAGACCTGCCCACCGCGCAACCCGTGCCTGGCCGATCGCTGTCGCTATCGTCGCTCGCCCGCGCAGACGGACTCGCTCGCATAGCCCTGCACCGCGACTCGGCCGCCGCAGGAGAAACAGTGGAGGTCCTGCTTCTCGACTGAGAGCTGGCAAGCGGTGTGGGTAAAAAATCCGACAACGCGCGTGCCGCTGTGAGCGCGCCTCGCCTCTCACTGGCCGCGGCCCGTGAGCTGCTGCTGTCGCTTGCGCCTGCGACAGGCGAAGAAGATATCGAACCGTCGCTCGCGCTCGGCCGTACCAGCTCGCAAGCGGTGTACAGCCGCCACGCCAATCCCAACTACCGGGCCGCCGCAATGGACGGAATCGCGGTTCGCGCCGCCGACACGATCACCGCGGGCAAAACCTCTCCCTGCACGCTGCCCGAACACCGCTCCCGCGACACGGCGCCCACGGGGGCCTGTGCGCCGGTGGACACCGGCATGGCCATGCCCGACTGGGCCGACGCGGTTGTCATGGTCGAACACAGCAAGCAGGTCGAGGGCGGCTGGCAGATCACCTCGCCGGTGGCGGTCGGCAAGCACGTGCGCAGGGCGGGCGAAGACGTCGGCGCCGGCGTGCAACTACTGGGCCGCGGATGCCGCGTGGGCGCGGCCGAAATCGGCGCAATGCTCGCGACCGGTGTCGAATCGCTGAAATTACGCTTGCCCCCCACGGTGGCGATCCTCGCCACCGGCGACGAGGTGGTTCAACCCGGCCAAGCGGCTGCGCCGGGCGCCGTCATCGAGTTCAACTCGCGGGTACTCGCGGCCATGCTGCAAGAGCGCGGGGCAAAGCCCGTGTACCTCGGCCACGTGGCCGACGACCCCGCCGAGTTGGCGCGAATCATCGGCGAGGGCACAACCAGCCACGACCTGCTCTGCGTTATCGCGGGTAGCTCTGCCGGCCGCCGCGATCACACGGTCGACGTGCTCGCCGGGCTCGGCGATGTGCTCGTCCGCGGCGTGGACCTGGTGCCGGGCCGACCGGCTATCATCGCCCGGGCCAACGGCACCCCCATACTCGGTATTCCCGGCTACCCGGTATCGGCCTGGGCCGTGTGCCGCGAACTGTTGTTGCCACTGGTAGACGCCTGCCTGGGTGGGCAGGCAGGCCAGCCCACCGTGGTGACGGCCGAGCTCCTGCGCGCCGCGCCCTCGAGACTCGGCGTCGAAGAACTGGTGCGGGTATGCCTGCGCCGTGACCGCGAACGCCTGCTGGCGGCACCACTGCCGCGCTCTTCGGGTTCGATCACCACGCTCCTGCGCGCCGACGCGATTCTGCGCGTAGCGGCCCACGCCGAGGGCGCCGAGCCCGGGCCCGTGGAACTGGAGATGCTGCGCCCGCTCGATCGGGCGCTCGATACGCCATTGCTGGCCGGTGACCCCCATCCCGTGGTCGAGCTGTTGGCCGAGCTGTCGTGCCGCGGCCGAGGACACGACGCTGAGGGCCACCACAACGCGCCGGCGCCGGCGTGGTTAGGGCTGGGCGCGGCCGATGGCCTGGTTGCCGTAGCCCGTGGCGAGGCCGACCTTGCGCTGCTCGATGAAGAGCAGGCCGCCAGCCTTGGCGAAGATATCAGCCGGGCAACCGAGACCGGGGCGCGCTTGCTCAAGCTGGGCTTCGAGGACAAGACCTTCCTGCTCGTGTTGGCCGAGCACGGCCCGGTGGCAGAGCGAATCGCGCGCGCGCTGGCCGACCAGTCACTGCTGGACGAAGCCCGGCTGGCGCTGCTCGACTGACGGTCGACTCAGCTCAAGCCTTCTACGATTTCTTCTACGATCTGCCTGGCGGCCGCGCGCGGATCACCGGCGTCGCGAATGGGCCGCCCGATCACGACGTAGTCGGCCCCTCGCCTGATGGCGTCGGCCGGGCCCGCTGTGCGCTTCTGGTCACCCTTGTCGCTTCCCGCCGGTCGTATGCCCGGGGTAAGCACGATGAAGTCGCGGCCACAGGCTTCGCGTATGGCGCCAATCTCGCGGGGCGACGCCACCACCCCGTCCATGCCCGAGTCACGCGCCAGCAAAGCCAGCCGAACAACCTGGTCGTCGAGCTCACCATCAACACCTATGGCACGCAGGTCGCTGGCGTCAATACTGGTGAGCACGGTCACGGCCAGCATCCGCGGACGTTCAAGATTCTCGGTACGGCAAACCCTGTCTACCGAACGCACTGCCTCACGCATCATGGCCGCGCTTCCAGACGCGTGCAGGTTGAAGATCGAAACACCCAGCCTCGTGGCCTCCATCGCAGCGCGGGCGACGGTGCGCGGGATGTCATGGAACTTGAGGTCGAGAAAAACTTCGCTGCCCCGCTCCTTCACGTGCTCGATCACCGGCGGGCCGCTGCTCATGAACAACTGCTTACCGACCTTGAACATGCCCACGCTGTCACCCAACAGGGTTATAAACTCGTCGGCTTCGGCTATCGTGCCTACGTCGAGGGCAAAAATGAGTTTCCTGCGGGCGACCTCGTAGATTTCAGACGAGGCCGTCACCGCGCGAGCGCCTCGCTGACCGCAGCCACTATGTGCTGAGCGGCCGAGTCCAGCGCCAGGTCACTGCTCTCGCCGCTTCTTCGCTCGCGCAGCTCAACGGTCCCCTGCTTGACGCCACGCGGTCCGATCGTGACCCGCCAGGGTATGCCGAGCAGGTCGGCATCGTTGAACTTCACTCCCGCCCTCTCGTCGCGGTCGTCGAGAATGACCTCGACGCCGGCCGCCAGTAACTGCTCGTAGAGCTTTTCCGAGGCCGCGCGGGTATCGTCGTCCTTCCACTTGACGGGCAGCAGCAGCACCTGCACCGGGGCGATGGCCGGCGGCCAGATTATGCCATCGTCGTCGTGGTTCTGTTCAATGGCAGCGGCCATGGTACGCGTGATGCCGATGCCGTAGGTGCCCATCTCCATCACGCACTCGTTGCCATCGGTATCGAGGTAAGTGGCGCCCATGGCCTCGGAATATTTGCTGCCAAGGTAGAAAACCTGGCCGACCTCTATCCCGCGAAAAGCCTGGTAGCTGCCGCCGTTGCAGCGCGGGCAGGGGTCACCCGCAGCGGCTTCGCGCAGGTCGTGAAACTCGGCCACCGGAAAGTCTCTTTGCTGGTCTATCCCCGAAAGGTGAAGGTCGGCGCGATTGGCCCCGCTGATCATGCCCGTGGCACCGCGCAGTCGCAGGTCGACGACCAGTTCGATCTCCAGCCCGACCGGGCCGGCGAAACCCTGCGGCGCGCCGCTCATCTTCTTGACCTCGTCGGCTTCGGCCATCCGCAACTCGGTTGCGCCCAGTGCCCGCTTAAGCTTTGCCTCGCTCAGCTGGTCATCGCCCCTCACGAGCGCTGCCACTCCGCGGTCGTCGGCCACGAACAACAGCGTTTTTACGAAACGCCCGGCTGGCTCCGACAACATGGCCGACACGTCTTCTATGCTTCCCGCTCCCGGCGTTGAGACCTCGCTGGGTTCCGACGATTCGAAGAGCCCGGGCTCGCCGACCGCCAGCTCGGCCTTCTCTACGTTGGCCGCGTAGTCGCAGTGGTCGCAGCCGAGGATCAAGTCTTCACCGGACTCGGCCAGTACCTGGAATTCGTGCGAACCCGACCCCCCTATGGCGCCGGTATCGGCCTCCACCGCCCTGAAGTCGAGACCGCAGCGGGTAAAAATTCGCGCGTAGGTGTCGTACATCAGTTGGTACTCACGGCGACAGTCTTCCTCGTCAACGTGAAACGAGTACCCGTCCTTCATCAGGAACTCTCTTCCGCGCATGAGTCCGAAACGCGGACGGATCTCATCCCTGAACTTGGTGTCGACCTGGTAGAGATTGAGCGGAAGCTCCCTGTAAGAACGCACGTTGCCACGAACGAGATCGGTCATTACCTCCTCGTGGGTAGGGCCGACACAGAACTCGCGGCCACTGCGGTCGACGAGCCGCAGCAACTCGGGCCCGTAGGCATCCCAGCGCCCACTTTCGCGCCACAACTCGGCCGGGCTCAACAGCGGCAGCGACACTTCCTGGCAACCGGCCGCGTCGAGCTCTTCCCTTACGATAGCTTCTATCTTTCGAACGGTCCTCAGGCCGAGGGGGAGGATATCGTATATGCCGCGGGCTACCTGGCGTATCAGTCCCGCGCGCAGCATCAGTCGGTGACTCACCACCTCGGCGTCGGAGGGGTCTTCCTTTACTGTTTGAAGAAGCAGTCGGGTGTAACGCATAGATGACTCTCGCGTCGAACTTCTACGACAAGGTAGCCACGACGGCAACAGGCCCGGGTTTCACCCCACGCCCACGCCAGCCAGCCCGGCCAGGCGGGCCGCCCCCATGGCACCTGCCAGTCGGCCGTGAACCGCCGCCACCGTTCGCAGCTCGTCTATGCCGCGGGCAAACAACCCGGCTGCAATCTCGCGCCTGATATCGTCCACCCGAGCCATGAAGACCGGGGCCAGTCCACCACCCAGTATGATCAGTGGCAGGTCCATCGAGTTGACCGCCGACGCCAGGCCGGCTCCCAGCGCGGCGATCATTTGCCCGACCAGGCGCGCGGCGACTTCGTCACCCCCGGCGTTCTCAAACAGGCTGTGGGCCAGCCCCCGGTCCTCCTGCCCTGCGCGGGCAAGCAATCTCGACCGCTGCGCAGCATCGAGTTCATCGACCATGGCCACCGTCGCCGTTTCGGACACGTAGGCTTCAAGACAACCCCGGGCCGAGCAGCCGCAGCGGCGGCCGCCCTGCACGATCACCGCGTGCCCGAGTTCGCAGCCGCGGCCAGAGGGTCCGCGGTAGAGCTTGCCGCCCAACACCAGGCCCGAACCCAGGCCCGTGCCCAGGGTCACCAGCAGGTAGTCAAGCTCGCCGTCCGCGGCGCCGCCGAGACCCTCGGCCAGGGCTGCGCAGTTGGCGTCGTTTTCAACCAGGACCGGCCGGGCCAACGCTGCGGCCAGGCGCTCGGCAAGTACTACGCCCTGCAGGGCCGGAAGGTTGGGGCTGCCAAGCAGGCGGCCGGCAGAGTCGAGCACGCCGGGTACGCCCAGCCCGAGAGCCGCGCTGCTGCCGGGGGTCTCGCCTGCTGAAGACTCCAGCCCGCCAACCAGCGTGGCCACCATGTCGACCAGTCGCCGCAGATCGGTGTCGCCGCCGCTGGGCAGAGAGGCCTGGTCGAGCAGCGCACCGGAGGGCGACACCAGCACGGCCTTGATGGTCTGCCCGCCCAGGTCGAGGCCCACGCCAGGGGAAGCCTTCAACTGGATATGCCTGCGCGTGCCGCCGAGCGCAGGGTGGCCGGCATCGAGCCGCCGCAGGAGAGCACAGCAGAAATCCCGTCTTCGAGACTCATCTCGGCATCGAGTACCCGGTCCCGCGGCAGCAGCATGACGTCGCCCAGGTAGAGATGGTTGGTGGGCACGTACACCGTGGCGTACTCGAGCAAATCGCCCGGGCCACCGGGCTCTGCCCCTGAACGATCGACAACGAATTCGCTGGTGAGAAACCCCAGGCTCCAGGGGAGCCCGAATTCGTCGAGCACGATGACGGTGCGCTTGAAATTACTCGACTCGCCGCCGCTCGAAAAGCCACGCACCACCTGCTGGACGGTGCCGTACACCGACCTGACCAACGGCACCCGCGACACGACCTTTTCGAACCTGCGGACCAACGCCTCGCCCACGAGGTGACTCGAAAAGTGACCGAGCACGATGACTATGGCCAGGGTAAGAACTACGCCCGCGCCCGGTATATCGCTGCCGAAGTAGATGTGAAGCAGCGGTTGCGAAAAATCGTCGAGCAGGGAGAACAGCACCTGCAGCACCCAGAGCGTCGCGGCCACCGGCAGTATGACCAGCAGGCCACCTATGAACTTGTTGCGCAGCCTTGCGATCACGACAGCATCTCCTCGGCTTCGGCTTCTTCGTCGCTCACCTCGGCAAACGCTCCACGCGCCAGCAACAAGGCCAACGCCACCGGAATCACGTAGAAACAGACCCTGAAAATCACTATGGGAAGAAACGAATCCTTTAACGCGATGCCCACGCCGGCAAAGGTAGCCGCCATGGTAGCCTCGAGCACGCCCACGCCCCCGGGTACGAAAGAAATGACCGCCACCACGATAGACACCGAAAATCCCACCGCCACCTGGCTGTAAGTGGCCGGGTAGCCCACGCTGTAAAAGGCCGCGTAGAGAATACCCACCGTGAACAACCAGTCGAAAAATATCCACGCCACCGGGCGCGACAAGGCGGCCGGCCGTTCCGCGAGGAACTCCATGCCCTCGTTGAGGTGAGACAGAAGCAGGTCCAGGCGTCGGCCCTGCGGCTCCTGCTTACCGAGACGCCTGAGCACCCAGTGTCCGGCACGCGCACAGAAGCCGAGAAAGCGGTTACGAAGAGAGCGGCGCAGTATCATCGTCGCCGCGGCACCGAGAAACAGCACGAGCACGACCACCACCGTAACCGCCGCGGTGACGCGGGCGTCGCCCGCCTCGCTGCCCAGGAGCAGGTGGCCCATGCCGTAAAGAATAAACAGCAGCAGCATGAAGTTGGTTATCAGCGTCTGCGTAAACGAGATCAGTACCGATTTGCCCGAGTTGACACCCTTCTTGCGCAGCATGACCGTGCGCAGGGCGAAGCCGCTCAGGCCCCCGGTGGGCAGCAGGTAGTTCACGGCGTTGGCCACGAAAGTGATCCGCAGCATGTCGAGAGATTTGACCGGACTGCCGGCGGCACGCGCTATGCCCTCGTAGGAAAGGGACATGGTGACATAGCTCATCAGGGTGGCCGCTAAGGGTAGCAACAGCAGCAGGGGAGATACGCCCGACAGGGCTTCGAACATCTGGCCGGCACCGGCTATCCAGGCCATGGCGGCGTAGACCAGCAAGAGGCCTATTCCTCCGAACACCGCGCCGCGGGTCAGTCGATCGCTAAGAGAAGCTGGCCGATCGCCGCGAATGTCATCACTCACCCCACCCACGGACACCATTGTTTCAACTATGGAGCCGATTTGCCAGTCGGGAGGGCCACCCCGACCTGCGCCCCACCCTTACTGACTCAGGAAGGAGCCGACGGCGGATCGAGGGATGGAGCCCGCTGTGGCTGGCGAAGCTTGCGCAGCGCCTTGGCCTCGATCTGCCGGATACGCTCGCGCGTTACGGCAAACTTCTGGCCAACTTCCTCGAGGGTGAAGTCGGTCTTCTCGCCTATGCCGAAGCGCATCCTGAGAATCTGCTCCTCGCGCGGGGTGAGCGTGGCCAGCACCTTGCGGGTCTGCTCTTCGAGGCTCAGCGCCACGGCGGCTTCAGCCGGTGACACCGACTGGCGATCCTCTACGAAGTCGCCGAGCGAACTCTCCTCGTCATCGCCGATGGGAGTCTCGAGCGAAACCGGCTCCTTTACGATCTTGAGCACCTTGCGAATCTTGTCCGCAGGCATCTCCATCTGTTCAGCGATTTCGTCCGGCGCCGGCTCACGACCAAGCTGCTGCACGAGGTAACGCGACGTACGCAGAACCTTGTTGATGGTCTCGATCATGTGCACCGGGATGCGAATGGTTCGCGCCTGGTCGGCGATGGCCCGGCTGACGCTCTGGCGAATCCACCAGGTCGCGTAAGTCGAGAACTTGTAGCCGCGCTGGTACTCGAACTTGTCCACGGCACGCATAAGTCCGATGTTGCCTTCCTGTATAAGGTCGAGAAAGCCCAGGCCGCGATTCGTGTAACGCTTGGCTATCGAGACCACCAGTCTCAGGTTAGCCTCGATGAGATCCTTCTTGCCTTTCTGCGAGCGTTCCTCGCCGCGACGGATGATGCGTACCGCCCAGTCCAGGTCCTCGGTCGACATGCCGATCTCGGCTTCGATGGCGCGCAGGTTACGCCGCGCTTCGCGTATGGCCGCTCCCATCTTGATGGCCGCATCGGTGCTCATGCGCAGGTTACCGGTAGCCTTGCGCTTGGCGTTGGTGTCTCCGGACGAGAGCTTGCGGACCAGTTCGAGGATCTGCTTGCTGTCCCTGCGGGTGCGCTTTCCGGCGCGGATTATCACCCGCTCCTGCTTCCGGGCGAGCTCGCGGGCCTCCTTGAACTTGCCGACTATGCGGGTGACGTGGGCCTCGCCCAGCCCCATGTCGATAAGATGGAGCCGAACCTTTTCTCTCGAGGCTTCAAACTTGTTTTCCCTCTCCGTGGGTTTGCGGCGGGTCTTGACGTTCTTAGCCGGGGCAAAGCGCTTGGGCTTGGTAGCCTGGTAGGTGCTGGCCATGCGCTTGAGCGCGGTGACCTCCTTGAGAAACTTCTTGAGCTTCCTCTCGTCTTTCTCAGCGCTGGCCGCCCGGTCTTCCTCTGACTCGTCGGCAAAAATATCCCGTGGCTCGATCTCGCCCGAACGAACACGCACGGCGATGCCCACCACGTACTCAATAGATACCGGCAAGGAGTACACGCAGTCGCGAACCTCGTGCAGGCCGGCCTCGATCTCCTTGGCAATGGTTACTTCCTGCTCACGCGACAGCAGGGGTACGCTGCCCATCTCCTGCAGGTACATCCGGACCGGGTCGGTGCTGTCGGACGCATAGTCCTTGGAGGCCGTCGCGCTGGGCTTGGGGCGCGCCTTGGCCGGCTTCGCCGCCACTCGCTTGGGAGGCCCATCCTCCGAATTTTCGCCCAACCACTCTTCGTCGTCGCCATCGAAAAGCGCGTCGTGGTCAGCGCCGGAGTCGGTGGAATTCGAAGGAGCATCGTCAGTTCCAGCGGCCTTGTTGCTGCCCGAGTAACCCTCCTCGAGTTCTATGTCGTTCTCGGTCAGCAGGCTGACGGCGGCGTTGAGATCCTCGGGCGTGAAATCGTCCTTGGGCATCACGCGGCTGACTTCGTCGTAGGTCACAAAGCCACGGTCACGGCCAAGCTCGATGAGCTTGGCGACTACCTTGTCAAGATCATGCCCGCTGGTGTGTTTTGCTGTATTTTTCTGCATACAAGTTGCGGTCAGCGGCCGGTATGTACTCTTCGTCCAGACACGGAAAAAGTTGTACAACTAGTCAGTACACTACTCGTGTACCCCCGGCGGCGAACGACCAGCCTTCAACGCTACGCAGGCCCATGTTACGAGTCAAGAAAATGACCCTGCAAACGCTCTCCAAAAACCATAAAACAGGTAAATGCCCCTTTATTACTGGGCTTTTTCGAGCAATACCGACTCCAAGACAGATTGCCGGGCCGAGCTTGATGAAAGGGGGGGGGCAAAAAATACCGGCCCCGCTGTCTGTACCGGGATTGGCCGGGGTTCTTCTGATTGCTGCTGCCACCTGCCTGGGCTCCTGCACCCCCCACGTGGGTGGTAACGACCAGCCGATGTCGCTGCTGCTCGTGGTCGTTGACACTCTGAGGGCTGATCACCTGGGGCCATGGCGCGATGCGGGCGCGGGCGAGACCGTCACGCCCGCGCTGGATCAACTGGCTGACGAGGCGATTGTTTTTGACCGAGCCTTTTCGCCGGCACCGTTCACCATGCCGGCCATGGCGGCCACCATGACAGGACGCTGGCCCGACCGGGTGGGCGTGGTCAACCACGATCGACTTACCACCCTGCCCGGCAATTACCCGCTACTCTCCCAGCTTGCGCTCGAGGCCGGCTACCTAACCGCTGCCGTGGTGACCAACCCATGGCTGGCCCGGCGCAAAAGCGGCTTCGGCCGCGGCTTTGAAGACTGGTACGACGGCGAGGGTGCCGGCTCACACCCAAGGCGCGGCGCGGCCGCGGTTACCCGGCAAGCCGAGGAGTGGCTGAACAAAAACAGCTCCAAGCCTTTTCTGCTGTGGACCCATTACATGGACACGCACATGCCCTACCGTCCCGATCCTGCCTGCAAGCCCAGGCCGGGCTCTTTGCAGCGCAGCAGCAAGGTTATCAGCGACTTCGTGGAAGGCCGGCTGCAGCCGCAGGAAATATATTTCGGAGTGCGGGGCTACGCAGAAAGCGACCTCGAGGCGACCCGCCTTATATACGACGACGCGCTTTACTGCGTGGACCAGCAGTTGGGGCGACTGCTCGCCACGCTGCAGGAGCTCGAAATTGCCGACAGCACGGTGGTAGTCTTCATGGCCGACCACGGCGAGAGCCTGGGTGATCACGGGCTCTATTTTGCCCACGATTTCACCCTCTACGAGGAGCTGCTGCACGTTCCGATGATGATGCGGGTGCCGGGTCTTACGCCCGGCCGTCGGCCCGACCCGGTGTCGCTGGTCGATGTTCTGCCGACCCTCTGCGCGCTGATGGAGCTCGATTGCCCGCAGCAGATGGACGGTCAGGACCTTTTAGGCCAGGCCCCGACGAGCGACCGGGTGCTTTTTGCGGCCGGGCCACCGGCGCGCGAACGGTACTCGATGAACCCTCGGCAGCCCGTAGCTGGCCTGGCTGGACGCTGGACCGCGGCCACGCGCTCGTCTCTCAAGCTCATACACCTGCCCTGGCCCGGGGGTGCCCGCATGGAGCTGTACGACCTGGAGCGCGACCCCATGGAAAAAGAGAACCTCTTCGGACAGGTCGACAGCTCGCTGCTGCAGGAGCAGCTGCGCAACTGGCGACGGCAAGGTGACCAGCAGAGGCCAGAGGCGGCGCAGTCCCCCCTGGGGCCCAACCGCCTGCGGCAGCTGCGCGAACTCGGCTACCTGCGCTGAAGCGAAAGAGTCAGAAGCGCTCTACTACTTCGCGATACTGCTGACCCTTCCAGGCCAGCACCAGCCCCTCGCGTTCGATGCGCACGACCCTGAGACCGTTGACGATGTCGTTCTCGCGCACCATCGCCATGCCCCCGCCGGTGAGCCTGAGCGAGGCCAGGCGTTCCTCGGGACCACGCGCCCACTGTATGAATATGACTCCCAGGAAAGGAGCATCCATGGGGCGGCCGTCGAGTATCTCCTCTTCTCGTGGCGCCGGAACAACCGGTGTCGGCCTGGGCGGTACGGGGCTGGGCGGCGCTGGCTTGGCGGCGGCAACTTTCGGAGCAGCAGCTTTCGGAGCAGCAGCTTTCGGCGGCGTGGGGCTGGGCACTGCCGGCCTGGGCGCTGCCGGCCTGGGCACTGCCGGCCTGGGCGCTGCCAGCCTGGGCGCTTCCGGCTTGGGCGCTGCAGGCCTGGGCGCTGCCGGCCTGGGCGCTGCCGGCTTGGCGGCGGCGACTTTCGGAGCAGCAGCTTTCGGCAGCGCGACAGCCTCCGCTCCCGTGGAAGACAGCACCGGGGCAGGCTCCACCGGAGCGGACACGACCTGGACTGGCTCGCTGCCCATCCACGATCGAACAAAGAGGATCACCGCCAGTGCAGCCACAACCCCCAGCAGCAGTTTACGATTCCCGCCACCCTGCCCGCCGTTCCCCGCTTTGTCGGGCAACTTTCCGCCCGCAGATAAATCCGAAGGCGCCGCCCCGGGTGATCCCCCTGGACCACCGTCCCGCATGGCGTCGAGTATAGAACTCAAGACAGATCCCCGGCCGAAAGGGCCGCTCGCATTGCCTCGCCCAGCCCCGGGCGCTTGCGACTGGTGTCAGCGTTGTAGAGCACTACCTGGGTGAGTGGGTCAACCACGCCGTTGGGACTCAGTCCCGAAGCCGACTGGAAGGCACGCACCGACTCCTTCAGCGCGTCGTCGTATATGCCGTTGACGGCTCCGTCGAAGTGTCCACTCCGGGCCAGCAACGCCTGCAGCCTCATGACCTCCGGCCCGCCGCTGCCCGAACCGATGCTGCGCACCAGGCTCTCCCTGTCTTTCCAGAGCAAGTGGCCGCGACCGTTCCACGCCTCTTCAAACGCCGAGCGACCTACCAGCAGTGAACCGCCCAGGTCGAGCAACACGCGCTCCTCGTCCATGCCGCGCAAGAGCACGTAGCGTACCAGGCCGCCGTTGCCCGGGTCGAGCTCGACAATAAGCGGGAGGTCCACGACCCTGAGCAAGGCGACCGTCATGTCGCCGGAAAGATACCGCAGCCCCCTGTCCTCGGCCTGCGAGTCGAGGTCCAGCGAGGGGACGCGTGACTCGTCGGAGGTGACCGGGCGGCGCCCCCAGGCTTTGAACAACTCCGACATCGCCGCAACCGCGCCGTCGAACACCGGCTGTTTGCCCAGCCGTCGTTGAAGAACATCGGCCGACCGGATAACGCCGCGCGAGGCCACCACCGGGGCTACCTGCCCCACTGGGGTCGCACCCGACGCGGCACGCGCTTCGCTCACCACCGTGGTGCCGGGCATGTCCGGGAGGCTATCGAGCGAGTGCGAATTCCTGGCCACCGGTGCCGCCGGCGGGCCGGCGGGGCCCGGGTAGTCATCCACCGACCAGACGAGCAGAAAAGCGACGCCGGCAGCGGCCGTAGCCACGCCGGCAGCAACTGAAAGCCGCGCCCCCCAGCCCATCGGGGGGACTGCTCGCAGCGGAGTCCGGACCTCGTGCAGTTCGGCCCTGGCAGCCACGGTTTCGTCCTGGCCCACGCTGCGACGGCCGCGCGTCCAAGCCACCAGCAACGAACGGTGGGCGAGTATATTGATCAGCCTCGGTATACCCCCCGAAAAATCATAGAGCAGGTCCATCGCCTGTTCGTCAAAAAGCGCGGTGGCGTTATTGCCACCGGCAACGTGCAGGCGCTTGGCTATATACTCGCCCAGCTGCTCGCGGTCGAGAGGCTCCAGGTGCCAACGCACCGTGATCCTCTGCGCCAGCTGTCGGAGATCGGGTCGCGCGAGCAGGCCACGTAACTCCGGCTGGCCGACCAGCACTATGTGGATAAGCTTTTCGGTCTCGGTCTCGAGATTGGAAAGCAGGCGAAGTTGTTCGAGGACTACCGGGTCCAGGTTCTGCGCCTCGTCTACTATGATGACAGTGTTGCCGCCGTCGGCTTTCTGGTTGATGAGAAACTCGTTGAGCAGCTCGGTGAGTTCCTTCTTGCTCCTGCTGCGCGACGGCAGGCCGAGCTCAGCGTTGATCGTCTGTAACAACTCGACCGGGCTCAGCACGGGGTTGAAAATATAAGCCCAGGCCAGGTTGCCCGAGTCGCGCAGGTCCCGCATCAGCGCCCTCACCAGCGTGGTCTTGCCCGAACCGACTTCGCCGGTAACGGCAACGAAGCCGCTGCCCTCGTCGACGCCATAGCGCATGTGTGCGAACGCCTCGGCGTGTTGTTCACCGAAGTAAATAAAGTCCGGATCCGGGCTGAGCCGGAACGGCAGGTCGCGTAGGGAAAACCAGTCCTTGTACATGGGCCCGCCCTCCATCATCCCCAAGCGGGGGGGGCATTACAAGCTCCATCGCAATCCGTTGCCAGTGTGCCGCGCTGCGGCTAGAAAGAGGAGATGCCTGCTCGCATTCCGCTAGCCTTTTTTACAGTCTCGCTGGCCAACTTTCTCTCGTTCTTGAATTTTGCCTTCTTCTTCCTGCTGCCGGTGTGGGTTCTCAAGCAAGGCGGCGGTGAAGAAGCGGCGGGCAGGATCATAGGCGTAGCGGGCCTGGCGGGCTTGATCGTGCTGCCGGCGGTGGGCTACCTGCTCGACCGGATGGGCAGGCGGCGTTTTCTCATCTTTGGCACGGCGATAGGAGCCCTGACCTCGCTGGCCTTCATAGGAGTTAATGGCATAGGCTGGCAGGTCTACGCCCTGCGCGCGTTGCAGGGCGTGGCCTTCACCTGCTCGTTTACCGGCGCTCAGACCCTCGCAGTACTCTTCGCTCCAGCCTCGCGGCGAGCCGAAGTACTGGGTTGGTTCGGCATCTCCACCATACTCACCCACGCCATAAGCCCTGCCCTGGGCGAGGAAATCGTCCGGCGCTTCAGCTTTGACCACATGTTTGCCTGCGGTGCCGTGGTGGGCGTGGCCGCCTTCCTGGTCAGCTGCCTGCTGCCGCGCCCACCCGAGCTGCACGCCCACCCCGACGACACGCCGGCCGACAGGGGGATGGCACGCCGGGCGGTGGTCGCCGCCTGCCTGGCCATGCTCTGCTATGGCTTTGGATTTGGCAGCGTACAGACCTTCGTGCCGGCCATGATCACCAGGCTCGACCTCGGTCGCGTCGGCGTCTTCTTTACCTGCTGGAGTATAGCGGCCGTGGCCACGCGGATATTCCTCGGACGCGCGTCTGACCGCTTCGGCCGCCGGGCAGTGCTGGTACCGGCCATGGCGACCATGAGCCTGGCCGTGGCCATGCTCGCCTTTGCCCACGACCTCCCCATGGTGCTGGCTGCCGGCGTCGTGTTCGGCCTGGCCCAGGGCCTGCTCTACCCGACCATGAACGCACTGGTCGTGGATTGGAGCCATCCCGAGAACATAGGCCGCACCCAGTCACTGTTCAGCGGGTCGTACAGCCTGGGAATATCGGCCTGCTCGTTCCTCTTCGGAACCATAGTCGAAAACCATGGTTACGCCGCCATGTACGTGGCGTCGCTGGCCGTTACCAGCATAGGCCTGCTGTTTTTCGTCCTCAGGGGGCCGTCTGACCGCGCCCCGGCCTGGCCGGGAGCTCAGGCCGATATTTCGTCCGAAGAGAAGTAGTCCTCGGCGTCACCGGTAACCACCGGCAGGTCGAGTATTTCGTCCTCTCGCTGCACGCGCAGGCGGACGGTGTCACCCGGCTTGTGCATCCACAACAGGTGGTAGAGATCCGCGCGGTCCTCGAGCTCGGTGTCGTTAAGCGCGAGCATCACGTCGCCGGCGTGCAGCCCCGCGCGCTCACCCGGGCTCTCGGGCATTATGCCCGCCAATACCGTCTGCCCGGGCAGCGAGTAGCAGAACATTCCTATCCAGGCCCGCGCCGGGCGCGAGACCCTTCGCCCGCTGGCCAGCAACTCCTCGCTGTGGTCGTAAAAAAGCTCGGCCGGAATCGCCAACGACTGCCTGCCGACTATGCCCAGGTTGAGCGAGACAATGCCCAGCAGCTCGCCCCTGCTGTTGGCCAGCGCGCCACCACCCTGCCCCGGGCTGGCCACCGACAGGCTGAGCGCTCTTTCGAGGCGGTACTCCCAGTAGGCATCAAAGGGCTCCGCCGAGGTAACCACGCCACTGTCCGTGCGTCTTTCCATGCCCTCGGTGGCGGCCACTATAAAAACGTCGCCGCCAGGACCAATGGTGTTTGAATCGCCGGGCGCTATGGCAGGAACAAACTGGTCGATGTCGACCACGGCCAGCCCGCTGCCGTAGTCGTGGGCAACAACCCGCCCTTCTACGCTGGAGCCCTCGAGGTCCGTCACCTGTACGCTGTCGGCACCAACTACCACGTAGTTGGGAACCAGCACGAGGCCGGCCTCGTCAACGACCGTGCCACTGCCCGAGCGCTTGAGCCCCAGCACCGCCACCGTGGGATGCCCCGCGGACACATTGACGTCGACGGCAACCGTACAACGGGCCACCGAGTGCAGAAGTTCCAGCGGTGCCTCCACGAGAGGAACCTATTCCCGTGCTGGCGGCGCAGCAAGTCCGCTTGACCACACCGGGATCCGCACCTAACAGGTAGAGGGTGACCCGAACCCGTGCAGGACAGGCGGCGCAGGCCCCCAAGTCGCTGCTGTCATACAACGCGAGCAAGCCCTGGGCCTTCATGCTCGACCGGGCGGGGCCGGGCTGCGGAGGGCTGGCCTCCTGGGCCGGTTCGCGGCCAGCGTCGCTGTTGCTCGTAGAGCCGTCGGGGCAGTCGCGGCTGTGGAGCGAAGGCACATGGACCAGCCCCGACCTCGGGCCGGTTGAATCTATCGCGCGCTTCGTTGAGGCCGGACAGGCCGAGGCCCTGTCCCCGGTGCCTCCGGGTGTGGGCCCACTGCCACGAACGGTTGGCTTCATAGCTTACGAGCTGGGCGCTTTCATAGAGAAACGCATGCCCAGGGCTGCGCGGCCGTCGAAGCAACCGCTTGCCGTGTTGTGCACCTACGACCGGGTGCAGGGCTGGGACCGAGCGAGCGGTAGAAGTTTCAAACTGGATTTCAGCCGGCGGCTGACCAACGCCTGCCCACCTCCCCTGCCCGTGCTCGACAGCGAAACACGCGACGAGGACAACGACCGAAAACTCTACGCCAGCGGGTTTGCGCGCATTGCCAGTGCCATACGCGACGGCGAGATCTACCAGGCCAACCTGTCGCGCTGCATCGCGGCCCACTACGACGCCGAGCCCTGGCAACTGTACGAGAGCATGCGTCGTCACCAACCCGTGCCGCGCGGGTTCTTCATGGACTGCGGCGGTCTGCAGGTGCTGGGCAACTCGCCCGAATGCCTGCTGGCGATAGACGGCGAGCGGATATCTACCTTTCCGATCAAGGGAACCCGCGCGCGCGCCGCTCAACCCGCCCTCGACGAGGCGGCTGCGGCCGAGTTGCTCGCCGACCCCAAGGAGATGGCCGAGCACCTGATGATTGTTGATCTCGAGCGCAACGACCTCGGCCGCGTGTGCGCCACGGGCAGCGTAGAAGTCACCGACTTTGCCGCCCTGCGCAGCTTTGCGACCGTGCACCACCTCGAATCCCAGGTGCGCGGTCAACTGTGCCCGGGAACGGGGTTGGAAGAAATTCTACGGGCGGTTTTTCCCGGCGGCTCGATAACCGGCGCACCACGAATCCGCGCCGTCGAAATAATAGCCGAAGTGGAACAGGAAGAACGGGGCGTGTACACCGGTAGCTGCGGCAGCTTCAACGGCCCGCGTTCGGTGGACCTCAACGTCGCCATACGCACGGCGGTGGGCTCCTGTGGCCAACTGCGCTATCGCAGCGGCGGTGGCGTGGTTGCCGATTCGACCATGGAAAACGAATACGAAGAAACACGCAGCAAGGCCCGCGCTTTTCTCGAAGCACTTACACTGCACCCGGGGTCGGCCACCACGGGACCTTCGCGAGCCGGAGCCCGGGTGTGAGTAAAAGGCCAGCAAGCAAGGGGCCGTTCTGTTTTCTCAACGGTCGCTACCCGCCACTTGCCGAGGCCACCATCCCGGCGCTCGACCGAGGCTTCCTCTTCGGGGAGGGGCTGTTCGAAACCTGGCGCACCTACAGGGGACGACCCTTCGCCGTAAAAGAACACGTCCAGCGCATGAAGCGCTCTGCCCGCATGCTGCAGATCCCCTTCGATCCCGACGAGAACTGGGAAGGGCGCACGCTGACCCTGGGCCGCAAGAACGGGCTGGCCGACAGTTCCTGCGCCGTGAGACTGACCATCACCGGCGGCACCGGGCCGGTGACCCTGGTGCCGGGGCCTCGCCGGAAACCAACCCGGCTGATGCTGTTCAGGCCCATGGAGCCGGGCCTGTCCGAGGCCCGCGAGAACGGCGTCGCCGTTCACATGGTGGACTTCGGCGACGGCGTCAACCCGGCCGTGCGAAACCTCAAGGCGCCTTCAAACTACCTCACTGCCGTGCTCGGCAGAACCGAGGCTCGCAAGCGCAACTGCTTTGAGTCTCTGTACCGGCTCGAAGACGGCACCGTGCTCGAGGGCACGACAAGCAACGTGTTCGCGGTGATGGCCGGACAACTGGTCACCACCCCGGTAGCCGGCGGGGTGCTGCCGGGCATAACCCGCGCGCTGGCGTTACGGCTCGGCCGCAGGATAGCCCCCGTTGTCGAACGCCCGCTCACGGTCAAAGATCTCGCTGCCGCCGACGAGATTTTTATAACCTCGTCCTCTATCGAGGTGGTGCCCGTCACCCGCGCGGGACGGCAGCGCGTAGGCAACGGCAAAGTGGGAGAACTCACCCGCGAGTTGCAGAAACTCTACCGGGCCTACGTGTCACGGGCTATAGGCCTGCCGGTAGACGAGCTCGGCGAATAAGCGACTGGGCTTCCGGGCAGCCATGCGGCTCAGGAAAACACGAGCAAGCCAACGATGCCGGTGAGCGCGTAGGCCACCGTGCCCAGCAGCGCTGCCCACATAACGGTCAGGCGGGTGCCCGACTGGCCAGTGGTTTCCCAGGTCCACACGCCCAGCGCCAGCGGACCCGACAAGGCCAGCATGGCCCAGGGCATGGCCATGCGCTGGGGATCACCGGCGAGCGCGAGGGGCGACACCATGCCCCACTCGATGGGGTAGACCAGTACCGAAAGCGCCACGATGCGCAAGGCACCGCCGCGACCCCGGCCACCCGACACGGGAATGGTCTGGGGAG
>JACKQG010001327.1_pt1 | contig 34508 bp, 34 predicted proteins | sample 8237621 | NCBI WGS metagenome assembly JACKQG01 (sample SAMN15677084, study PRJNA649215) | marine metagenome | biome: marine; feature: Black Sea; material: saline water; isolation source: suspended particulate matter (SPM) from the Black Sea western gyre | collected 2013-06-09/2013-06-10 | depth...
TTGTGGTCATTAAACCACTTAACAGTTCCATTTGTCATAATATCATCCTCCTTTCGAAAAATTTCAACGTTACAAACTGAAGGATGATAGCGTTTAACAAACGGATAATTCCCACAGAAAGAACCCCTCCCGCCAATTTACGGCGGGACTTAATTGATGGCACATACTAAGCACCTTTATACGTAATAGCAAGCTAAATATTTATTTTTTTTAAGTATCACCTCTTCCCCTTTCTTCGGATCTCATATATTTCTGATATTACTGCTCCATCGTACCCCACCCCCACCCCATTTGTGAAGAATCTACCATTTACCTCCCCTACATCTATGTATCGAGTCGAACCCTGTATCAGAACAGTGTAGGCATCCTTTAGCCCACGTGGAATCCCGAGCCCCCTTGCAGTATCATTTCCCAGGCCGGCAGGTATAATCCCTAATGCCGGATAATTGCCGGGCCTATCTTTATCTTGCATGCAAACCCTTATCATGCCATTTACTACTTCATTGATGGTGCCATCACCACCGATGGCAACGATCCGGATTGAACCTTTCCTTTCCTGATTTTGGGTTTATAATGAAACAGAATTTCATGGGTTACATTTACTAAACCTTCACATTTTTTGCAAACTAAGGGAGGTGTTATGAAAAGAGCTCTGGTGTACCTTGGTTTTGTGTTGTTGTTAGGCGGGCTGCTTTTAGCTTCGTGTTCGGAAAATCAGATGACTGATAAAAGGGGAAACTACGATTGGGCGGAAAAACGCGCCGCAATGGTACAGCAACTGCGCGCATACGGTAGTAAGGATGAGCGGGTGCTAAAAGCTATGAGTACTGTCTGGCGTCACAAATTCATCCCTGAAGAATATCTCGGTGTTGCCTCACCTTATGGGGACCACCCCTGTCCCATCGGTTATGATCAGACGATCTCGCAACCCTATATTGTCGCTTATATGACAGAAAAACTGAATATTCAGACCGGAGAAAAGGTGCTTGAAATTGGCACAGGGTCAGGGTATCAAGCCGCCATTCTTGCCGAGTTGGGCGCGGAGGTTTACAGCATTGAGATCATACCCGAACTGGCAAATCATGCCCGTAAAGCTCTGACCACAGAGGGGTATGAGCAGGTCAAGGTGCTGACTGGTGATGGTTATAAAGGCTGGCCGGAACATAGTCCTTTTGATGCCATTATAGTAACCTGCGCGCCGGAAGATGTCCCGCAAGCCTTGGTAAATCAATTAAAAGAAGGTGGGCGAATGATTTTGCCCCTCGGTGTCTACATGCAACGTCTGGTTATCCTTCGCAAAAAATCAGGACGTATAGAAAAAGTTGATGATCTTCCCGTGCGGTTCGTGCCAATGGTGCGCTGATCGTAAGCCTCCCGCATGGACACCAAGCCGCTCGTTAGCGCTTATGGGGGGCAGGCTTAAAAGATACAACCGAACTTTTTTCTCATCTTCGGCTTTTCTATCTTGCCGGTGGGGCTTCTCGGGACATCGTCGAAAAATATTTTCTTAGGCCTTTTATATCTTGGAAGCTCTTCACAAAACTTAAACACATCTTCTTCGTTCATATCTGCTGCTGGTTTTAGCTTTATAACAGCCGCAACAACCTCTCCAAGACGATCATCAGGCACGCCGATTACTCCGACATCATGAATTTTGTCATTGTCCATTAAAAAGTTTTCGATCTCAACAGGAAAAATATTCTCGCCGCCCGATATTATAACATCCTTTTTCCGATCAACCAGCCATATAAATCCGTCATCATCCATACGCGCGATATCCCCTGTAAGAAGCCATCCATCAATCAATGTTTCAGCCGTTGCCTCGGGATTTTTATAGTATTCCTTCATGACTCCCGGCCCTTTTACCAGGAGCTCGCCTGATTCTCCTCTGGGCAGGGCTTTCATATTGCTATCGACAATCATACATTTCCACTCAAACCCGGGAAGTCCTATCGCGCCGACCTTATGGAGATTTTGCATTCCAAGATGCACGCAACCCGGGCCTGTGGCTTCTGTAAGGCCATAGTTGGTGTCGTAATCATGATCAGGGAAAACCTTTTTCCATTTTTTAATAAGGCTTGGAGGAACAGGCTGAGCGCCGATATGCATTAATCGCCATTGATCAAGCTTATAGTCGCTTAAGTTTATATCCTTATTTTCAATGGCGACAAGTATATCATGTGCCCAGGGAACAAGAAGCCATACAATAGTTGCTTTTTCTTCGGAAATCGTTTCCAATATCCATTTTGGGCTAACCCCTTTCAGGATAACCGATTTTGCCCCGACAATAAAATTGCCGAACCAATGCATCTTTGCGCCTGTATGGTAAAGAGGAGGTATGCACAAAAAGTTATCTTTATGTGTCTGTTTATGATGATCGCGCTCAACCAGACAGGCAAATTCAAGATTTCTATGAGTCAAAAGCACGGCCTTTGGCCTGCCGGTAGTCCCTGAAGTAAAATACAGCGCTGCGCCATCAGAGGGTTTTATTTCAATCTTTGGATTTATAATGGAGCCTGATAAAAAAACATCTTTGTATTGCCGAGCATAATCCGGACGTTTATCATCATTGCCGACAAATATATAGGTGGCAACTGTTTTGTCTAAATAAGCTTTTATTGAATTTATCTTGTCAATAAATTCCTCTCCAAAGATAAAAACCTTTGCCTGCGCCGTTTCGGCACACATCATGATATCATCGGCTGACAGCCTGAAATTCAGCGGAACAGCCCAGGCGCCTGAACGAAGTATGCCGAAATAAACAGGAAGCCATTCAAGAGAGTTCATCATGAGCTGGATGACCTTGTCTTCCTTTTTAATTCCCATGGCGATCAGTGAATTGGCGATGCTGTTTGCCTGGCTGTTGAATTCATTCCAGGCAATCTGCCTGCGTGTGTTTTTGGCGGGTTCTCTCTCGATAAGAGCGATTTCTTCGCCATAGTCGGCGGCATTTTTTTCTAATATTTCAGTTATAAGCATATCTTGTAATAGTTCAGCCACAAAGACACCAAGACACCAAGATTATAATATAATTCGTAATTTAGGAATTGCGAATTTAGGTATTTAGGGATTCGCTTCGCTTAATTGCGAATTTAGGAATTTAGGAATTAAAGGTATTCTACTGATTTTAATTCCTTAATTCCTCAATCCCTTAATTGATCAATCATATCCCTTCTTTGTGCTTTTGTGCCTTAGTGGCTGAACTGTTAAAATAATTTCTATTTCATACTATTTTTTATCATCGCTTTTTACTTCCTCGAAATCGGCATCTACAACATCCTCGTCAGGAGTAGAAGGTCCTGGCTGAGCGGCTCCTTCCGCGCCAGGTTCAGCCTGCTGTTTCCCTGTCTGTGATGCCTGCTGATACATGGCTTCTGCCAGCTTATGGGAAGACTGTGTCAGTTCCTCGCTCAGGCGTTTGATTTCTTCCTTGTCATCCCCTTCCATAGCCTTTTTAAGGCGGCTGATAATCTCATCAATTTTACTTTTAGTTGCAGTGTCTACCTTGTCTCCAAGGTCTTTCATAGATTTTTCGGTTGAATAAATCAGGGTATCGGCTGTATTGCGGGCTTCTACCAGCTCCTTTTTCTTTTTGTCATCCTCGGAATGAAGCTCCGCGTCTTTGATCAGTTTGTCTATATCTTCCTTTGACAGTCCGGAAGAGGCCGTAATCTGAATAGACTGCTCCTTGCCGGTAGCCTGATCCTTTGCAGACACGTTAACAATGCCGTTTGCGTCTATGTCGAATGATACCTCTATTTGTGGGATACCTCTCGGAGCAGGGGGTATGCCAACCAATTCAAAACGCCCGAGTGTCTTATTGCCTGCCGCCATTTCACGTTCACCCTGGAGCACATGAATTGAAACAGCCGGCTGGCTGTCTGCGGCGGTTGAAAAAATCTGGCTTTTTTTTGTAGGAATGGTTGTATTCTTTTCAATAAGCCTTGTCATAACTCCGCCCAGGGTTTCAATGCCAAGTGAAAGGGGTGTAACATCAAGAAGCAGAACATCCTTGACATCTCCTTTCAGGACACCTCCCTGAATAGCGGCGCCGATCGCGACAACTTCATCAGGATTAACCCCCTTGTGTGGTTCTTTGCCGAATATCTTCTTGACCCTTTCCTGAACAGCCGGCATGCGTGTCATGCCGCCAACCAGGATAACCTCATTTATATCTTTGGTAGCCAGGCCTGAATCCTTGAGCGCAATACGGCACGGGTTTTCAAGTTTGTCTAACAGAGCACCTGTCAGGGCTTCCAGCTTTGCCCTGGTTATCTTAATGTTAAGGTGCTTTGGGCCGCTGGAATCGGCAGTTATAAAGGGAAGATTAACATCTGTTTCCATAGATGTGGATAATTCCATCTTTGCCTTTTCAGCCGCTTCCTTAAGCCGTTGCAGGGCCATCTTGTCATTTCTGATATCAATTCCCTGATCCTTTTTAAATTCATCTGCCAGATAATCGATTAGCCTGAGATCGAAATCTTCCCCTCCAAGATGGGTATCGCCGCTTGTAGACTTTACTTCAAATACACCTTCGCCGATTTCAAGTATGGATACATCAAACGTTCCTCCACCAAGATCAAAAACAATCACCTTTTCCTCTTTTTTCTTCTCTAGGCCGTAAGCAAGAGACGCGGCAGTCGGTTCATTAATAATCCTTAAAACATTAAGACCGGCAACCTTTCCGGCATCTTTAGTAGCCTGACGCTGACTATCGTTAAAATAGGCCGGCACGGTAACTACCGCATCCGTAACCTTTTCGCCAAGATATTCCTCAGCTGTTTTCTTGAGGTTTGCCAGTATAAAAGATGATATTTCCGCAGGACTGTGAAGTTTACCGCTAAGGTTTATGCGGATATCTCCATTGCTTGCCTGCTCCAGCTTATAAGGAAGTATTTTTATATCATTTTGAACTATAGGTGATGCATACTTCCGGCCTATAAGTCGTTTAACAGCAAAAACCGTATTCTCAGGATTTGTGATAGCCTGCCTCTTTGCAATTTGACCGACCAACCTCTCCCCTTTGTCTGTTGTTGCGACAATAGAAGGTGTTGTGCGACCACCTTCGGGATTCGTAATTACCTTTGCTTTGGTTCCTTCCATTATGGCTACGCACGAATTTGTAGTGCCGAGATCGATTCCAATTATCTTACCCATTATTTTCCTCCTTGATCTTATATCTAATTTATTTTATCATTTTTATTTTTAATAGTTGAGCTTTTTTCATCATTTGATTTGACTTTTGGCATGGAAACTACAACCATAGCAGGTCGCAGCAGCCTGTCATGCATCATGTAACCCTTTTGAAGCTCATTTATAACGGTATGTTCAGTATAATCATCTGTTTCTTCAGTCATTACAGCCTGATGAAAATTGGGATCAAAACGCTTTTTCAATGATTCGACAGGTTTTACGTTAAACTTTTCAAAAATTTTAAGTATCTCTTTAAGGGTTATATCAACCCCTTCCACTAAGCCGGAATTTGCCTGCTTGGCATCGTTGGAAGAATTTATTGCGCGCTCAAGATTATCAACCACTGAAAGCATCTCTTTAATTAAGGACTCATTTGCAAATTTCCTGAATTCATCCATTTCTCGAGATGATCGCTTTTTGTAATTTTCAAACTCGGCTGAAACCCTTAAAAAACGATCATACGTTTCTTTGGATTCTTCTTGCGCAGCCTTTAGTTTGGCTTCCATCTCCTTAATTAAATCATGACCTTTTTTTTTATGCTTTTTCGCTGCATCGGTTTTTTTCAACTCTTTTTTTGCTGAATCAACCTCTTTAGTTTCAACAGCTATTTTTATTTTCTTTTTGTCAGACATTAGCAGGTATATGCTCCTGTTTTATATGAGACCTTTGCAAACCGCCCCCTTTTGCCCAATTTCGGCGTCAGGCTCAAATTTTAAGCCTCGAAATATTCAATATATTCCTCCGGTTAAAATTTTCGCCTTCCTTGAACTTGAACAAAATTGAGCATTTTTCAAAGGTCTCATATGAAATTTTTTAAGTTTTAAGCGTTAATTTTGATGAATTCGACTTTTTACGAATTCATCAAAATATTGTTTAAAAAAATAATACTATTTGGAATATTGTCAAGGCGGTAATTATAAGGATAGCTTTAGAGGCAGGACATTTGTAAAATGGTTGCGCACCCCCTGTCGAATCTTTTTCAGAAAAATATAAGCCAAGAAATTGACCGGGATCGATCCGCGACACAGACCGCATCGTTTATCGCTGCTTCCTTCCGGACCTGACGAGGTTCGCGACCGTCTGTTGCGCAGTGTCCGATCGGGATGACTTACAATTTTTCGGAATAAAAACCCTTTAGAGGGAATTCAGCCCCGCATAAAGCGGATTTCGGGAAAAGGGCACCGCTAGCTCCCCGCCTAGCACAACCATGTATTACTTATAATTCATAATATTATTTTTTCAAGAGAAAAAAATTAACTTTGATGATCTCGTAAAAAATGGTTTTTTGACTTTTTACGACGCCATCATAGTTTTATTTAAATTATTTCTTGCTGATTTTCACAAAATCATTAATAATAAATTTATGAGACAAAAATTTTTGATACCGATATTATTAGCCTGCTGTCTTATAACTACCGGTTGTGCATTCTTTGTTGTCGGAGTCGGCACCGGCGCGGCAGTTTGTACTTATAAGTGCGGCGAATTAAAAAAGTCGTATCAGGCATCTCTTGATAAAACAATCATTGCCTGCACCGCTGCTTTAAAAAGCCTTAAAATAACTATTACAGGAAAAACACCGGTTGGTATTACCGCAATAATTAAAGGCAGGTGCTCCGACAAAACATCGGTTAAAATAAAAATTGTAATGATAACAGACAGGATTACCGAGGTTTCCGTCCGTTCCGGCATTGTAGGAGTATGGAGTAAAAAAAGATCCGAGTTGATTCATGCCAGCATCGCTCAAAGGCTATAATAAGATATTTTCTGCTGTAAAACAGGCCATTACAGCTTACAGGATGTTTCAACCAGGTGATTCTGTGCTGATATGTGTGTCAGGAGGGCCTGATTCCGTCGCTCTTCTCCATATATTGCTTTCATTAGCTCCCGAGTTCTCATGCACGCTTGGTGTTGCTCACCTTAATCACTGCCTTCGCAAAAAAGATTCAGATGATGATGCTGAATTTGTTGTATCCCTTGCCAAACAGCTTGATCTGCCCTGTTATATTAAGAAAAAAGATGTTCGCAAATATCAGAAGCAGCATAAACTCTCTCTGGAAGAAGCAGCCAGACGTGTTCGTTATGCCTTTTATGACCAGGTTGCGGAAAGAAATGGATTCAACAAAATTGCTCTTGGCCATCATTCTGATGATAATGCGGAACTTGTATTGATGTATTTGCTTCGAGGGAGCGGTCCCCTCGGTATTGCAGGGATACCCGCCGTGAGAAACTGCAAAAATAGCAACAGGCAGATTGTTCGACCCATGATAAATGTGAGACGATCCGAAATCATTGATTTTTTAGAAGCAAAAAAGTTAAGGTACGTTTCAGACAAATCCAACAAGGATATGAGATACCTTAGAAATAGAGTGCGTCATCAATTAATTCCCTTGCTAAAAGAATCGTACAACCCAAGGATAGTCGAAACCCTTAACCGTCTTTCTTTAATTATAAGATCTGAAGAAAAATGGATTGAAAGTAATATAAATTCAATATTCAAAAAATTCGCTATATCCATCCAGAATGATAAGATTATTCTTTCAGCGACAGGAATTGACGAAATAGATCCAGCGGTGCAAAGAAGGGTAATAAGAAAAGCAATTGCCGAGGTAAAAGGGGATTTAAGGCGCATTACATTTTCTCATATAGACTTGGCGATTAGTCTTTTGAAAAGCGGACGGCCCATTGCCTGTATCGATCTTCCCGACCGTATCAGGATTGAGCGGAACAAAGATCTTCTCTGCTTTTCAAAAGAAAAAAAGAGGTTGCGGGACCTGAATATAAAGGCCGGCAATATCGAACCGGTTTCTTTTAAATACAGTATCGTAAAACCGGGTCATAAGCCTGAATCAGTATATATAAAAGAGATAAACCTGAATCTGAAATTTTCTAAAATCAATATTGAAAACTTGCCTGACCTCCATTGCGCTGGACATAATATTGCTTTTTTTGATATGGTTGATGTTGCTTTTCCTTTGGTTTGCAGGCCATTTAGGCCTGGTGATTATTTTCAACCACTTGGTATGGCAGGCACCCAAAAAGTAAAAAAATTTTTTATAAATAACAAAATCGCAAGGCTCGAACGATTAAGATATCCGATCCTGCTTAGCAAAGGGAAAATAATCTGGGTCGTTGGCCTGAGGATCGATGATTCAGTTAAGATTAAACCATCAACAAGAATTGTGCTAAAGGCCGAACTTATACTTGCCTAATTAACAATAATGATTAATATTTATGGCAACAGTTCACGGTTCAAGGTTCACAGTTCACGAAAACAGATCTCTTTTATGGAGGTATTATCTTTTGAACCCATTTTATAAAAATCTCGCTTTATGGATAGTCATCACTTTGATGATGGTAATGTTATATAATCTTTTCAACCAGCAGCGCATACCTGAAACTAAGATCACTTACTCAGACTTTCTTGCCATGGTGGAAGATGAAAGGGTGGCTGAGGTGGTGATACAGGGCCAGGAACTTTCTGTCACAGATATAAACCGCAATCGTTTCAAGGTATTTGCGCCCCAGGATGCCGATCTTATCAAAATTCTCAGGCAAAAGGGTGTGTCTATCAATGCAAAACCGCCATCCGAATCACCCTGGTATATATCTATTCTTGTTTCATGGCTTCCCATGATTGTTCTCATAGGGATATGGATATTTTTTATGCGTCAAATGCAGGCCGGAGGGGGTAAGGCGCTTTCATTCGGCAAAAGTCGCGCGCGGCTGCAATCTGACCAGTCAAAAAAAGTAACATTTGACGATGTTGCGGGAATCGACGAGGCAAAGGAAGAGCTTGGTGAAATTATTGAGTTTCTGAAAGAGCCTAAAAAGTTTACACGTCTTGGAGGACGAATACCCAAAGGGGTTCTTCTGATGGGACCTCCAGGCACAGGAAAAACTCTTCTTGCACGCGCGATTGCAGGCGAAGCAGGGGTTCCTTTCTTTAGCATCAGCGGCTCAGATTTTGTAGAAATGTTTGTCGGTGTAGGAGCGTCACGCGTAAGAGACCTTTTTGTTCAGGGCAAAAAGAACGCCCCCTGTATCATCTTCCTTGACGAACTCGATGCTGTAGGAAGACACAGGGGGGCCGGTCTCGGAGGGGGACATGACGAAAGGGAACAGACATTAAACCAGCTTCTTGTAGAAATGGACGGATTTGAATCAAATGAAGGCGTTATCATGATATCTGCCACAAACCGGCCGGATGTGCTTGATCCCGCTCTTTTGCGTCCCGGCCGTTTCGACCGTCAGATAGTTGTTTCGCTGCCTGATATAAAGGGCCGTGAAGAAATTCTTAAGGTTCACATAAAAAAAACACCTGTTGCGCCCGATGTCGATCCAATAATTCTGGCAAAGGGAACGCCCGGTTTTTCCGGCGCAGACCTGGAAAACCTGGTTAATGAAGCAGCTCTCCTTGGCGCTAAAAGAAACAAAGAAAAGATCGATATGTCCGACCTGGAAGATGCAAAAGATAAAGTTTACATGGGACTTGAGCGCAAGTCGAAAGTCGTCAAGGAAGAGGATAGAAAAGTCACAGCGTATCATGAAGGAGGGCATGCCCTTGTTGCCCGTTTGTTGCCCAATACAGATGCGATTAATAAGATAACCATTATACCAAGAGGCCGGGCGGCAGGTGTTACATGGTTCTTGCCTGAAGAAAGGGATTTCAGATTTAAAGATCAGCTTGAAAATGAACTCTCGGTCGCCTTTGGAGGACGGGTAGCCGAAGAAATTGTTTTCGACCGGATCAGCACCGGCGCTGCAAATGATATCAAACAGGCAACCGAACTTGCCCAAAGGATGGTGCGTTCCTGGGGTATGAGTGAAGAGCTTGGTCCGCTTTCTTACGCAAAGGATGAAGAACAAATCTTTCTTGGCCGTGAAATATCTCAGCACCGGGATTACTCTGAAGAAACGGCGAAAAAGATAGACAAGGAGGTAACCAACCTGGTCAATAAAGCATATAACCAGGCCGGCAATATATTAAAGGAACATATAGACATTTTACACAAACTCGCGGAACTTCTACTTAAAAAGGAAACGGTCAAGGGATCCGAGCTTGATGAACTCATACACTCCATGAAGCCGGAATTTAAGCTGTCGTCTGATAAGCCTGAAGTTAAAGAGAATGAAAACATATAATATTTCGTGCGGCGGGCATACTTTATCTTTTGGCATGCGTACCCGGATAATGGGTATTTTGAATGTTACCCCTGATTCATTTTCAGACGGAGGCAGCTTTTTTACCACAGATGCCGCTGTTGCTCATGGAGAAAAACTTGTTGAAGACGGAGCCGATATTATTGATGTCGGAGGGGAATCCACCCGGCCCTTTTCCGATGCGGTTTCTGTTGAGGAGGAAGCCAGGCGCGTTGTGCCTGTTATTGAAAGACTCTCAAAACGGATTTCAATACCAATCTCCATCGATACAACAAAGACACCCGTTGCCAAACAGGCCATTGAAGCTGGCGCTTCCATAATAAATGATATCGGAGCATTGCGCAGCGACAATAACATGGCGGCTGTTGCCGCCAAATACGGGGTTCCGGTTGTTTTGATGCATATGAAAGGAAACCCCAAAACAATGCAGGTGTCGCCTGTTTATGATGATCTTATCAATGAGATCAAAAAGTTTTTAGAAAATGCAATCAACATGGCTGAAAAAAACGGGATTTCAAGATCAAAAATCATTATTGATCCTGGAATCGGTTTTGGTAAGACAGTTGAACATAATCTGCTTTTAATTAAGCATCTGCATGAATTTACAAGTCTGGATGCGCCTATTCTTATAGGACCTTCAAGAAAATCATTTATTAGAAACATCCTTTTTGACAAACCAGCCAGAGATATCAAGGCTGATATACCTGCGCTGGAAACCGGCACCCAGGCAGCGGTTGCAGCTGCGGTTTTACATGGAGCCAATATTGTGCGTGTCCATGATGTTGCCGGAACATATAAGACAATAAAAATCGTTGATGCTATTAAAAATGCACGAATTTGATTTTTCATTTACCGCAAAGCCGCAGAGGACGCAAAGAAGTCCTTTTTTTTAAAACAAAAAACCCCTAATCTCTGCGTTCTTTGCGGCTCTGCGGTGAACTATTACGATTTTTTATGGATAGTTAATATATGCTTTTAGTTATAGATATTGGAAATACAAATATTGTAATGGGCATTTATGATGGCAGTCATCTTTTAAAAGACTGGCGCATTCGCTCAGAAAAAAATACTACGGAAGATGAGTTCAACCTTCTTGTATCTAATCTTTTTGCGGGAAGCAATATTGACATTAATAAAATAGATAAAACAATAATCTCCTGCGTGGTTCCACCAATGGCGGCTATTCTGGATTCATTCTGCCATAAATACTTAGGACACGCTCCATGCTGGGTAGATGCAAAATCAGCCGCCGGAATGCCGATTCTTTACAGCAATCCAGCAGAGGTTGGGGCAGACAGGATCGTAAATGCAGTTGCGGCCTTTCATAAATATAAAGTCAGCCTTGTTGTAGTGGATTTTGGCACAGCCACGACCTTTGATGCCATATCGACAAAGGGTGAATATCTTGGCGGTGCAATCAGTCCCGGAATTATAATTTCTTCCGAGGCTCTGTTTGAAAAAACATCCAAACTGCCCAGAGTGGAAATTTTTAAGCCTCCTGAAAGAGTAATCGGTAAAGATACCACGAGCAGCATGAAATCAGGCATTATTTATGGACATGCCGGCCTTGTGGATGGAATTGTCAGGCGGATGAAAACAGAGATGGGAACCAACCCCAAAATAATTGCCACAGGAGGGCTGGCCAAAATCATGGCCGAAATTTGCGAGAGCATAGACCTGGTAGATACTTCCCTGACCCTGGAAGGATTACGCATCATCTATGAAAAAATAAAAAACTGAGACCTTTGAAAAATGCTCAACTTTGTTCAAATTCAAGAAAGGCGAAAATTTTAAATGTAGGAATACATTGAGTATTTCGAGGCTTAAAATTTGAGCCTGACGCAGAAGTTGAGCAAAAGGGGGCGTTTTGCAAAGGTCTCATTACACCTTCCCTGTTTTAACAAGGGAATCCTTGAAAACGCGGTAAAAAGCCGCATTGTCGGACAAGCCCTTTTTAATAATTTTTCCTATTTCATCTATGTTTTTCGTATTGACAACAATGTTGACGCTCTTGTTAAAGGCTGCCATGTTATCCGTGGTGCGGAATCGGTTGGTAGCAAGAACCACAAAGATTTTCCGTCGTGTGGCCATAGGAAGCCGTTCCAGATACTTCATGACATTGTTTTCGTCCGGGTTTTCGGAGCTAAATACTTCGTTTAACACCACCAGATCAAAGACATGAAAGCGCATCTGCTTGAGGGCATCTCTATCAGACTCCGGTTCAGTAACATTATATCCCATGTTTTCCAGGGTGGACCTGACTTTGCTTCTAACAGCCGAATCCGGCTCACACAGAAGGGCTGTCTGTGCTCCCTCTTCCAGAAAATCAAAAGGTTTTTCCGAGGCATCATAAGTGCCGGAGTCTACTTCATCGATAATAGTCTTTTTTGTGACAGGCTCTGCTGCAGTCGATGGCTGCGGCTTCTCTTTAGATGATGGAGAAACGTCCTGGCGTGTATCAATGGAAATTTTATTTTTGCACTTTGGACATGAAAGTGTGAAAATTTGGCCCTTGGGAACCTTTTCGTCCGGAATTTTAAACTTGCTTTTGCATTGCTTACAAACAATATCCATTATTATTTCCTCGTTTTTCCGTAATCACTGTCAACCTGCAGGTCTTCGATATCTGTGGTAGCCTCCCCGCGGCCGCTCTTAACCGAATCGATTCCACGGCCAACAATTCCTTTGCGGGAAGCATAGGCCATAGCTGTTTCTTCGGTGATCAGGCCTTTTTCATACAAATTTACTATATAGTCATCAAAGGTTGTCATGTCAAAGGCCTTTCCAGCGCCAATTATTTCATAAAAAGTTTTGCCCTCTGATTCTCCCTGCAAAATCGTATCTTTTATCCGTAGATTGGTCCCCATGATTTCAAAGGCGGCAACACGTCCCCCGCCGACCTTTGGAAGAAGCCTCTGGCATACAATCCAGCGGACAGTATCGGCAAGCCGGATACGAATCTGGTTTTCCTCCTCTGTGTTGAACATACCAAGAATACGGTTGATTGTTTGCCCTGCGTCCACGGTATGGAGAGTGCTTAAGACCAGGTGGCCTGTTTCCGCGGCGCTAAGGCCAATTTCAACCGTTTCCCTGTCACGCATCTCGCCGACCAGAATTACCTTGGGAGCCTGGCGGAGGGCAGCCCTTAGTCCGCTGGCAAAGGTGTCAAAATCGTTTCCCATCTCCCGCTGGTTGAAGGTGGCCTTTTTTTGCGGATGCTGATATTCCACAGGGTCTTCAAGGGTCACAACATGAACCGATTTAGTCTCGTTGATCTCGTTGAGAACCGCTGCAAGGGAGGTTGTTTTTCCAGACCCTGTCGAGCCTGTAACCAGAATAATCCCGTTTTTCTCCAGGGCAATTTTTTCAAATGCCTTTGGGAGCTTTAGCTTCTGGCGTGTGGGAATCTTAGATTCCAGTTTTCGCAAAACAATCGAATAGTTGCTCATCTGAGAAAAGATATTTACTCTGAAACGCCCCCTGCCGTGAAGTTCGTATGACAAATCGCACGAACCCTCTGATAGAAGTGTCTCAGTAAGGCGATGGTCCTGGTTAATCAGATTAAGGGCGAAAATTTCGGTTTGAAACGGTGTGAGTCTGTGAAAAGGAGGGTCTATTTTAACAGGGATAAGCTCGCCGGAACTCTCTACCTGAAACGATTTGCCGACCGTTATATTAAGATCGGAAATATTGTCGCCAGCATCAAGCATCTTTGTCAATAGATAATCAATTTCCTGCTTTTTCATGATATAATCTCCACTTAAATATTATGAGACCTTTGAAAAATGCCCCCTTTTGCTCAAGTTCAAGGAAGGCGAAAATTTTAAACGTAGGAATACATTGAGTATTTCGAGGCTTAAAATTTGAGCCTGACGCAGTAATTGGGCAAAAGGGGGCATTTTGCAAAGGTCTCATTATGCTTCTGTAAAGTCTGTGGGCGGAGTCTTTAAAAAGGGTCTGAATCTGGTTTTATCATTCGATTTCATATAAGCTTCGTCAGCGCTTATCCACCCTTTTTTATACAGTTCCATAATAGAGTCATCCAAAAGCTGCATCCCGTATTTCTTGCCGGTCTGAATCATTGAAGGTATCTGGTAAGTTTTCCCTTCTCTAATCAGATTCCGAACAGCAGGGTTTGCTATCAATATCTCCAGCGCAGCGCAGCGCCCTTTTTTATCAATCCTTTTAAACAATACCTGCGCTACTACGGCTCTGAGCCCATCAGAGAGCGTGGAACGGATCTGTGACTGTTCACTTGCGGGGAAAACCTCGATAACACGGTCAACCGTTTTAGGCGCGCTGGATGTATGAAGGGTGCCAAAAACAAGGTGCCCGGTAGATGCGGCCTCTATGGCAAGCGATATAGTTTCCAGGTCCCTCATTTCGCCGACCAGAATAATATCGGGATCTTCGCGCAAAGCGCCGCGCAAGGCTGCGCTGAATGTCTTTGTATGAAGACCGACTTCACGGTGGTTGACTATGCAACTCTGACTTTTGTGAACAAATTCAATGGGATCTTCGACAGTGATTATATGATCCTTACGGGTTCGATTTGCTTCATCAATTATTGCAGCAAGTGTGGTCGACTTTCCGCTTCCTGTTGGCCCGGTCACCAGAACCAGACCTCTTGGAAGGGAAGCCATTTTTGTTATAACAGGAGGAAGACCAAGCTGCTCGGCGGTCATTATATCTGCCGGAATCTCTCTAAAAACCGCGGCAGCGCCATATTTCTGCATAAAGAAATTTGCCCTGTACCTTGCAAGCCCCGGTATCTCATATCCAAAATCAACATCCCCTGTTTCCTCGAAGACCTTTACCTTTTCTTCGGGCGCAATTTCATAAAGCATGGCCTTAAGCTCATCATTGTCAAGCACCTTATATTTGACCCTCTCCATCTCGCCTCTTATTCTGAGAACAGGAGGCTGTCCTGATATAAGATGAAGATCTGAAGCGCCCTGGTCGTGCATCAATTTAAAAAAAGCATCTATTTTTGCCATTTGTCGCTCCTATGTTGACTGTTTTAGCAATTTCAATTTGGCATCTTCCTCATCCATAGCCTTCATCCCCTCATTCCCGATTTCAAGAAGTTTGCTGTGCACTTCAATTATCGAGCGGATCTGAACTTCGATTTGCATTCGCTGCCGTTTCAATTCTGCGATGTCTTCATGCAACTGGGCAAGCCTTTTATGAGCTCTGTTTAAGATTTTTTCCGCCTTTAATTCAGAATTTGCGATAATTAACTCAGCCGATTTTCGAGCATTTTCCTTCATCTCATTCAGAACTTTCTGAGAGTTGAGCATGGCGCGCTTGAATGTTTCTTCACGCTCTTTGTATCCCTGGCTTTCGAGCTTGATTCTGCGAATCTCGTTTTGTGCATTCTCATTTTCTTGCTGTAACAATTCAAAAGTATCAGTCATCTGTTCAAGGAACCTGTCAACCTCCCTGACGTCAAATCCTCTGAATCTTACTTTAAACTGCTGCTGTTGAATTTCAATTGGTGTGATTTTCATGACATATCACCTGCTTTTTAATTAATTATAACAAGGTTTCAGATAATCTGGACAGACTGCTGACAATGAAGGTGCGGAGAAAAATAATCACCAAAAAAACAATAATCGGTGAAAGATCAATACCACCGAAGTTAACAGGAAGGAATTGGCGTATGCGATATAGAACCGGTTCGGTAACATTGTGAATAAAACGAACAATAGGATTATAAGGATCCGGATTCACCCAGGACAAGACAGCCCGTGCTACAACAATCCACATAAAGCAAAGCAAAACAATATCAATGACCTTTGCTACAGCTATTAAAAGATAACCAACTATAAACATACAAAAACCTTATATTTTAATTTTTTTGTTCCAGCCACTGGTTGTGATTATAAAAAATCGACCCCATTTAATATAAAAACTAAATATTTCTAAATGATAAGTCAAGATGTTTCAAGCAAAATCATTGACATGCCATATATCAAACCGCTATTTATATGTTTAAATAGGTTCAGGGTTCAGAGGTTCAGAGGTTCAATTAACCCTGAACCGGGAACCCTGAACTTTATATATGGAGGCAGCATGTCTGAGATTAACAAGAAAATCGGTTTTATTGGGGCCGGCAATATGGGGGAAGCATTTGTTGGGGCTATTATAAAATCTAACATATTATCTCCTTCAATGATATATGTCAGCGATATAAATAAAGATCGCCTGAATGTTTTGCGCTCATCTTACGGCATATCCGTTTTAAGCGACAATGTTGAACTTTTTTCGACATGCGATATTATTGTACTTGCTGTAAAACCACAGCATATAGGGCAGGTACTCTCTCAAATTGCGGAGCAAAAGGGCTACAAAATTCATAACCAAAAACTGGTTGTTTCAATTGCAGCAGGAATTCCTCTGCGAAAAATTGAAGATATTCTTTATGCACCTCTTGACGAAAAATCCAGGATTAAGCTTCCTGTAATACGGGTGATGCCGAATACACCGGCTCTTGTTTTAGCCGGCATGGCCGGAATGAGCGCAAACAGACATGCTTCAGATGATGATATCAAAATCGTCAGATCCATTCTTGAAGCAATGGGCAAAGTAATCGAATTTAATGAAGAAGATATCGATGCTGTAACCGCTCTGTCAGGTTCAGGGCCGGCCTATGTTTTTTATTTTATAGAATCTATGATCGAAGGAGGCATCTGTGTTGGTCTTGAACCGAATTATGCTGCAACGCTGACCATTGCAACCTTAAAAGGAGCTGTTAAGCTCATGGAAGAACTGAATGAATCCCCGGAACTTCTTCGCCGGAAAGTAACCTCTCCCGGTGGCACAACTGAAGCAGCCTTCAAAGTACTGGACAAAAACCAGGTCAAGCAAAGCATAATCGAGGCAATAGCCGCGGCAGCCAACCGCTCAAAGGAGCTTAGCGGTTAAACTGCCGTGTTAAAAAGAAACAGTTTAAAAAAGGCCTGACTTTATAAATTCGCGGTTTAAGCGGGCAATATTGGTTATTGAAATTTCCTTTGGACATTCTGCTTCACATTCTCTGTGGTTTGTGCAGTTTCCAAAACATTGCCTGTCCATCTCATTAACCATAGCCATAACACGAATCATTGCTTCAGGCTTTCCCTGGGGCAGCAAAGCAAGATGAGAAATCTTTGCTCCAACAAAGAGCATTGCGGATGCATTTGGGCATGAAGCAACACACGCGCCGCATCCTATGCATGCGGCTGCATCCATCGCTGTTTCTGCTGTTTCCTGGGGGATTGGGATGGCGTTTGCATCCGGCGCTTTGCCCGCGTTTACAGAAATATAGCCGCCTGCCTGAATGATTTTATCCAGAGGGCTGCGATCCACAACCAGGTCTTTGATTATTTTAAATGCCCTTGACCGCCACGGCTCAATTACAAGGGTATCGCCGTCTGCAAAATGCCTCATGTGGAGCTGGCAAAGTGTTGTGCCTTTTTCCGGTCCATGGGCGCGGCCGTTTATCATAGTTCCGCACGTCCCGCATATTCCTTCCCTGCAATCATGGTCAAATGCAACAGGGTCTTTCCCTTCAAGGGTAAGCCGTTCGTTTATGACGTCTATCATCTCAAGAAACGACATGTCGGTTGATATGTCATCGGCATAATATGTTTCAAAGCCGTTATTATCCGGCCCATTTTGTCTCCAGATCTTTAATGTTAAATTTATGTTTTTTTTATCTGTTGTCGATGTCACTTGTAACTCCTTTGACTTAATTCTACATTCTCAAAGGCAAGAGGTTCCTTGTGAAATACCGGCTCGTTATCATCCCCTGCAAACTCCCATGCGGCAACATGGCAGAAGTCTTTATCATTACGTTTTGCCTCATTTTCTTCTGTTTGGTATGCTTCGTTGAAGTGGCTCCCGCATGATTCTTTACGCGCCAGAGCATCGATTACCATCAGCTCTCCGAATTCAAGAAAATCGGCGACGCGGCCGGCTCGCTCCAAACTCTGATTGAATTCTTTGCCTGATCCCGGGACAATAACATTTTCCCAGAATTCTTCTCTTAGTTCGCGGATTAGGTTTTGCGCCCTTAACAATTGCTCACTATTTCTTGACATGCCGCAGTGTTCCCATAAAATTGAGCCCAGTTCTTTATGGAAATCATCAACAGTGCGCTTTCCCTTTATTGACAGGAGCCTGTTTATGCGTGATTCAGATTTTTTTGCAGCATCTTTGAATTCAGGGTGGTCGGCTGTTACTTTCTGCATGCTGGTTTCTGCAAGATATCCGCCTATTGTGTAAGGCAATATGAAATACCCATCAGCCAGTCCCTGCATCAGAGCGCTTGCTCCAAGGCGATTTGCTCCATGATCCGAAAAGTTGGCTTCACCGATTACAAAAAGACCGGGGACAGTAGACATCAGATTGTAATCAACCCACAGCCCGCCCATAGTGTAGTGAACAGCGGGATAGATCATCATGGGATTTTCACAAGGATTATCGCCTGTAATTTTTTCGTACATCTGAAAAAGATTGCCGTATTTTTTTATAATAACATCCTTGCCGTCCCTTTTAATTGCATCATCAAAGTCAAGGTATACGGCGAGCCCGGTTTCGCCAACCCCCTTGCCCATGTCACATTGCATTTTAGCGTTGCGTGAGGCCACATCTCGTGGAACAAGGTTGCCGAAAGCAGGATACCTGTTTTCAAGATAATAATCCCTTTCCGATTCCGGGATTTGATCCGGAGACCGTTTGTCTCCTGGATTTTTGGGGACCCATACGCGGCCGTCGTTTCTCAGGCTTTCACTCATAAGTGTAAGCTTGGATTGATAGGCGCCGTGCACAGGTATGCATGTGGGATGAATTTGCGTAAAACAGGGGTTTGCAAAAAAGGCTCCTTTTTTATAAGCTTTAAAGTTTGCTGTGACATTGGATGTCATGGCATTTGTAGAAAGAAAAAAAACATTGCTGTAGCCGCCTGTAGCCAGAACAACGGCATCCGCGGCATGAGTTTCGATTGTACCGGTGATCAGACTTCTTGTAACAACCCCTCTTGCCTTATTGTTGACCAATACAATATCCAGTATTTCCCGGCGGGGAAACGTTTTGATTTTGCCTTCTGCAATCTGGCGCATTAATGCGCCGTAAGCTCCGAGGAGAAGTTGCTGGCCTGTCTGGCCGCGTGAGTAAAAGGTTCTGGATACCTGCGCGCCGCCAAAAGAGCGATTTGCGAGCAGGCCGCCATAGTCGCGTGCGAAAGGCACTCCTTGAGCAACACAATGATCAATAATATTATTACTTATCTGGGCAAGGCGGTAAACATTGGCTTCTCTTGATCGGAAGTCGCCCCCCTTTATAGTGTCATAAAACAGGCGCCATATACTATCGCCGTCATTTGAATAATTTTTGGCAGCGTTAATTCCGCCCTGAGCCGATATGCTATGGGCGCGGCGAGGGGTATCCTGCAAGCAGAAACTTTTTATGTTATAGCCAAGTTCGGCAAGTGTGGCAGATACGGAAGCTCCGGCAAGGCCGGTTCCAACCACAATAATATCAAGTTTTTTTTTATTTGCAGGACTGACAAGCTTTAGCTCAAAAAGATTTCTATCCCACTTCTCTGTTAGCAGACCTCCGGGAATTTTTGCGTCAAGTTGCATATTTTTTGATCCTCAAATAAGCGAAACATAGACCGGGAGAAAACCAAATCCCACACCGAAAATCAGACTGATTACAATGCCTGCTATTCTTATAAGGGGCATATATTTAGGATGATTGACGCCTATGGTTTGGAATAGACTCCAAAAAGCGTGGCTGATATGGATTGCTAAAACAATCATTGCGGCAATGTATATGACAATATATAAAGGGTTTGCAAAAGCTTCAGCCACAATTTGGAAAATAGTATTGTTTGTTTTATCCGCAAAATGAAAGTTAATAAGGTGAAAAATGATAAATGCAAGAATAATAAAACCGCTGTACGGCATGGTTGCCGAACCTAAGCTGCGGCCGCCTGCGCTTTTATAAACCTTATACTTGATCGGTCTGGCGAGAATGTTTTGATAAAACAGAACAGATCCGATTAAAATATGCATAATGATCAAAAACAAAAGTCCAAGTTCTATTAGGGTTATAACCGGGCCAAATGTATGAAGACGTTCGACATAAGAGTTGAAGGCATTTTCGCCGCCGTAAAGAGTAAGGTTGCCGGCAAGATGTGCCATAAGAAAGCAGATAAAGCTCAGTCCTGTTACAGCCATTATCAGCTTTTTGCCGATGGAAGTTTTAAATGTATTTGTAAACCAGCTCATATTTTTCTTTACATTGCGCAATGATTTTGATTTGAACCCGTTGTTTTTCTAAGTAGTTCTGCCTGATCTGTCAATATAATTCTTGAGCCTCCACAAACAACAAACCATCCAAATTCCTTGACACTATAGCCTGATTTATATTATTTCTATAATTTAAGTTTCGCACCCTTGATTTCTATCAAGCTCAAGGCGGTAAAGGAGCCAAATTCAATTTTTCAAGCGAAATGATTTATCTGTCTTTTTTAACCAGCACTCCACGACTTGTGCCAAGAACAGGCACAAGGGATATATAACATACTGAACTCATACGTGGTTTCAAGCAGTGTCTTAATGTTTGTTATTGGTGCCGTTGTCGAAGTTTAAGGTATAATATTTCGCTTTAAAAATTTATTTTGGCCCTTACCGTTTAGAGACTTTAATAAATAAAAAGGGTGCGAAACTTGAGTATTAAGATTACTATAATTTATATTAAATTAATCAACCGGAGATGTTTTTATGATTCAGACTGATTTGATCCACATGGTATATAATGCTTGTCTTATGGTGCAGTTTGTGTTGCTTATCCTGCTTTTTTTTTCCATTACATCATGGGCCATTATGATAGTTAAATATCGATATATCAAAAGAGCATTTAAGGAGTCGGTATATTTTACAGATTTTTTCTGGAAAAGCCGCGATCTTTCCGATGCTTTTGTAAAGGCCAAACATCTTCAAGGAAGTCCTGTTGCAAGAATCTTCCGTGTAGGATATTTTGAGCTTAAAAAACTAAGCCAGTCAGGTGTTTCAGTAACATCTCAATCTCAACGATCATCTGAGACTGAAATTCCATCATTAAACGCCAAATTCGCAGGCATAGATAATCTCAAGAGAGCTTTGCGACGGGCAATTAATACAGAAACAACCCGAATGACCCATCTTGTTCCTTTTCTTGCCACAACCGGCAATACAACTCCCTTTATTGGTTTGTTTGGCACAGTATGGGGTATCATGAATTCTTTTCATGGTATCGGGCTTAAAGGTTCGGCCAGTCTGGCTGTTGTAGCTCCTGGAATTTCCGAGGCGCTCATTGCAACAGCAGCAGGTTTGGCTGTGGCAATACCTGCGGTTATTGCTTTTAACTACTTTATGCAGAAAATAAGAATTATTGAAACCGAACTACAAAGTTTTTCCGCAGATTTTCTTAATATTATTGAGCGGGACTTATTAAGTGAAAAGGAGAGTGGCAAATGACATCCGGCGACCACAATAGACTCATGTCGGATATAAATGTGACGCCGTTTGTTGATGTTATGTTAGTGCTATTGATCATTTTTATGGTAACCGCACCGATGATGATGCAAGGAGTAGATGTTTCTTTGCCGAAAACAGTTTCGGAACCCCTTTCTTCTAAAGAAGATTACATTGTTATTACTATTGACAGCAATAATCGGGTATATATTAATGATTACCACGTAACGCTTGATTTTCTTAAAGAAAAACTTATAAAAATTTTTGAGGGCCGTATCGACCGTGAGATATACCTTCGTGCTGACAAAGGAATTCCTTATGGGGTAGTAGTTCGTGTTATGTCGGAGATAAAAGGGGCGGGAATTGATAAGGTAGGTATGGTGACAGAGCCGATTATTGATGGGAACAAAAAGAAAAAAAGCTAATGGCAAATGAAAAAAAATTTAAACCGTCATGCTTATTTGCTTCGAGTGATGGAAGAGGAACCGCGCGTCCTGTTTTTTACTTTTGCTGTTTCCGCAATATTGCATATGATCTTTTTTGCGGCTTTGATTTTTGTGCCCGGCCCAAAGCCATATAAACATTTTTCACCTTCTGTTATAAATGTCAGCATGGTTACATTACCTGGCCAGAAGAAAGCGCCGGGCAGACTAACCGGTTTTGAGCTGGAAAAGAAAATCGCAAAACCTGAAAAGGCGCCGGTTTCCAGGATTTCACCCGAAAGAGTCGCAAAATCGGATCGAGATTCCTCGAAAGCCATTTCTGTAAGCCCTAAAAGAAAGAGGATAAAAAAGTCGCTCAAAAAAAAGACTTTTAAATCTTCGAGGGTTGTGAAAAGCGTTATTGCGCGGGTTGAAAAGAAGGTTGAGGAGGCAAGGCCAAATCCTGTTGCCGAGGCAATTGACCGTTTAAAAAATAAAGTGGCGATTGACCGTAAAGAGCCTCAATCAGGAACAGGCGCGACGTCATCTTCTATCAGCGTACCGGGCAGTCCTGGGGGCGGCGGAAAAAAAGCGCTTGAATTAATAGATATATATAGGGCGCAAATTTCATATTATATTGAAAAAAACTGGGCTTTTTCCAAACAGTTGGCTGGGGGGCGTACCGATTTGGCGGCTGTGGTGGTGATTAGGATTATGCGAAATGGCGAGATTAAAGATGTTTGGTTTGAAAAAAAGTCAGGCAACAGCTATTTTGATGAGTCTGCCTATAAGGCGGTTATGAAATCAAATCCGCTTCCCATGCTTCCAAAAGGGTATTTGCGCCCGTATTATAACCTTGGTCTGATTTTTACTCCATCAGGCTTGCGATAGGGCTTATTTAAAGAACCTGAAACCGATCACTTTAGATAGAAGTATGATGGTTGATATTAATGTTTATGAAACGTGTTAACAGATTGCGGGCATGGCCCGCTTATATTATCTTCCTGGTTATGATGGCATCCTTTTTGATTTGTCCTGCTTTGTGCCTGTCAGAATATGATTATGTTGATATAAACAGTCCTTTTCTGAGAAAGATACCGATTGCAATTCCATTATTTAAGACCATGGCTAAAAGTCCGGTTGAGAAACGCTTGTCTGAAAAGGCTTCTGATCTGCTCTCTGAAACTTTGGAATTTACAGGTTATTTCAAAATGCTTGACCGGGATGCCTTTCTTGTTGATCCTGAGAAATCTGATATAACCGCTTTGAACATCAATTTTCAGAACTGGACAAGTATCGGCGCTGAACTTTTGATAACCGGAAGTCTCCAGGTTAAGGATGAGATTATTGACATGGAGCTCAGGTTGTATGATACTTTTAAATCAAGATTGCTAATAGGTAAAAGATACAGAGGATGGATAAATGATCAACGGAAAATGATACGTCGTTTTTGCAACGATGTTATTCATTGTCTAACCGGCAAAAGGGGTATTTTTGATAGTAAAATAGCTTTTATCTCAACAGGCTCAGGGAATAAGGAGATATACATATGCGAATTTGATGGTTACAATCCGATCCAAAAAACTCATAATAAAAATATCACCCTTTCTCCGGCATGGTCGTGTGACGGAAAATGGATTGCTTACACTGCTTACAAAAAAGGCAGGCCTGATCTTTACATAGAGCATTTAAAGGAAAAACGCGGTTTTATAGTCGAAAAAAAAGGTATTAATATTACACCTGCCTGGGTTCCCGGCAAATTTGCATTGGCTGCGACTCTTTCATTTTCAGGTGACCCGGAAATTTATATGTTGACCGGAACCGGTAAAATTATTAAGAAATTGACTAACAAACGGGGAATTGATGTGTCCCCTTCATGGTCTCCGGACGGTAAAAAGATGGCCTTTGTATCAAACAGGTCTGGAACGCCGCAGATTTATATTATGGATATTGATTCCAGAAACGTCGAAAGATTAACTTTTCAGGGGCGATACAATACATCACCAAGCTGGTCTCCAGATGGGGACAAGATAGCCTATTGCGGCATGGAAAACGGAGAATTTAATATCTATGTAATTGGTGTTGACGGCAATGACCTGCTTCAATTGACCTTTAATGAGGGAGACAATGAATCCCCTTCATGGTCGCCGGATGGAAGCCTTATCGCTTTTAGTTCAAACAGAGAAGGCCCTTATAGAATTTATGTTATGAGCGCCTATGGAACCGACCAGAGATCTTTGCTTGCCCTGCCGGGTGAGCAAACAAATCCGAGATGGTCGCCAGGCATAGTAAGTAATTAAAATATGGCAGACTTATAATAAAGGAGGAGAAAATGCGGAAAAAAATATGGATAAGTTTGGTTTTATTGCTGGTAATTCCTGGATTGCTGTGTATTGCTTCATGCGCTAAAAAGGCTGTTAAGGTTGAGCCTGCTGAGGTTGTGTCGGCTGAGGATGAGGCAGCAAGAAAGGCTGCCGCCGAAGCGGCTGAAAGAGCAGAGCAGGAAAAGCTGGCAAAGCAGCGGGCTATTGAGGTGCAGCGCCTGAAAGAGGAGCAGGCGGCGCGTGAGAAGATGGCTGCCAGGAATATGTTCATTAATGAAAATATTTATTTTGACTTTGACAAGTATAATCTTCTTCCTTTGGCCCGGAAGATTTTAAAGAGAAAAGCAGATTGGCTGTGGAATAATCCCGACGTGTCCGTGATTATTGAGGGGCATTGTGATGAACGCGGCACCAATGAGTACAACCTTGCTCTTGGAGACAGGCGGGCCGAAAGCGCAAAGGCATACCTGGTTGATCTAGGTATTGCCAGAGCTCGACTGACAACTGTAAGCTATGGTGAAGAACGTCCTGTAGATCCCGGCCACAATGAAGTTGCCTGGGCAAAAAACAGGCGGGCCCATTTCACAATAGAATAAACTAAGGATCATCTCCAAAAGAGTTTGTAGGATCATAAGGATTGAAGATTCCCTGTAGCAAGCTACAGGGTTCTTCAATCCTCGAACCCTTTGCATCGAAAGCTTTAATATGTTTGTTATGAAAAATATTGTTTTATTTATTATCTGTCTTGCCATTTTGTGTGGGTGCGCGATGCAGCAGGATGTTATAGCGCTCTATGATCGTACGACTGTTCTTGAACAGCGCAATGTTGAGCTGGAGAAGGATGAGGCTCAGCTTAAATCCCTGATGCAAGAATGCATAAAAAAACAGGGGAAAAAAGAGCGTCTTCATAAAACTAAGTTTGCAGATATGCATGTCATGTTAGACGGGATCAGGGAGGAAATCCGGGCCTTAAATGGAAAACTTGAGGAAGCCGAATACCTGTTAAAGCGGAAAATAGCAGCTCTTGAAGATGCGGAAGCAAAGAGTAAAGATATTTTAGATAAAGTTGAAGAAAGATCTGCTTTAAATTACGATCGCATTGTAAATATACAGCAATATCTTAATTTAGAGTCTTCAGGCTCTGATTCAAAAATCGAAACTGTTGGCAAAACCGAAAAGGGTTTTTCGGAAGATGAAGTTTACACATCAGCAAAACAGGCATTTGATCAGGGTGATATTGAGGCTGCTCGTGAGGGGTTTCAAAAAATAATAAAGCAATATCCAAAGTCACGGCATACCGACAATGCACAATTCTGGATCGGCGAAATATACTATCGTGAAAAATGGTATGAAAAAGCGATATTGGAATACCAGAAGGTGTTAGAAAAATATCCGAAAGGCAACAAGGTGCCCGCTTCGCTTTTGAAACAGGGGCTTGCTTTTTTAAACCTCGGAGAAAAGGCAACTGCCCGTCTTATTTTAAACGAGTTGGTTGTAAAACACCCTAAATCAAATGAAGCAAAGATAGCAAAGCAGAAATTAAAGGGGCTGAAATAAAAAACACAGCGATTAAGACCATCGGCATAGATCCCGGCCTGGCCTCAACCGGCATCGGCATCGTCAGAGGGACGGAGCTTAAGGTTGAAGCTTATTCCTATGGCAGCATAACTACTTCAAAAAATATTCCATTGCCAAGTCGCCTCAACAAAATCTTTTCAAAACTTTTTATCATTTTAAAAGATGAAAAGCCGGATCTTATGGTTGTAGAGGATATATTTTCTCTTCAGAAATATCCGAAGTCTGGTATAACTCTGGGTAAGGTGACAGGTGTAATTCTTCTTGCCGGGAACAAACTTGATTTGCCTGTTATCGAAGTACAGGTGCGTGAAGCTAAGCAAATTTTGACGGGCAACGGTAATGCCAGTAAAATGCAGCTCGAAAGGGCGGTCAGACATTTTCTAAATTTGACGACACCGATTAGGCCGTACCATGCTTCTGATGCAATTGGTTTAGCCCTTATAGGTCTTTTTCGATACCAGGACGGTTTAAAAACTCAAACAATGAAATCCCATAAGACAAATAAATGATAGGTTATATTGAAGGAAAGTTGCTGAAAAAAGAGGATGAGCGCATACTGCTTCTTGCCGGTCAGGTAGGATATGAGGTTCTGCTTCCTGCATTTGTTATGGACAGTTTTAAGTCAAAGGTGATCGGTGACGAGGTTTCTCTGTATATTTATTACCAACAAACCGAACGGCAACCAAAGCCTGTATTGATCGGTTTTAATCTTGAGGTAGAGAGAGAATTTTTTCAATATTTTATTTCTGTTGAAGATATAGGCCCTCTGAAAGCAGTTAAAGCCATGAGCCTTCCTGTTCGTGAAATAGCCAGGGCCATTGAATCAAAAGACGTTGCCGGGCTTAAGCGATTAAAAGGCATCGGGAACAGGACCGCGCAGAAAATAATTGCCACACTTGAAGGCAAGATGAATAAGTTCGCATTAATCCGCAAAACAGAAAAGGAGCGGGAGGAGACGCCTGTTGCCCGGGACTTTTCAAGGCAGGTGTTTGATGTGCTTGTTGGGCAGCTGGGTTACAGAGCTGGCGATGCCAAACGGATAATTTCTGAAGCTGTGAAACGCAATATAAATATATCAACGCCCGAAGAACTTATTGAAGAGGTATATCGTGGAGAAAAGACCCCTTAGCGGCATGCTTTCCGGATCAAGTCTGCCTATTGACCGTGAACCGGAGATTCTGTCATTGCGTCCGGAAAGACTTTCAGAATATATCGGCCAGACAGAGATAGTCGAAACACTTAAAATAGCGATAGAAGCCGCTACGCAGCGTAAGGAGCCGATAGATCATGTCCTTTTTCATGGCCCTCCGGGGCTTGGGAAAACTACCCTGTCATATATTATTGCCAATGAAATGGGGAGCAATATTACTGTGACTTCAGGGCCGGCGCTTGAAAAAGGCGGAGATTTGATAGGAATTCTGACCCACCTTGAAGAAGGGGATGTCCTGTTTGTAGATGAGATTCATAGAATGCCAAAGACGGTGGAAGAGTTTCTATATCCTGCAATGGAGGATTTCGCCGTTGATTTTATGTTTGATAAGGGGGCGCATGCCCGTAGTCATAGATACCGTCTAAACACTTTTACCCTTGTCGGCGCAACTACTCGTGTCGGGCTGTTATCGGCCCCTTTGCGGGATCGATTCGGCATATTAAGAAGCCTTGATTTTTATGGAGAAGAGGATCTTGTAAAAATCGGCAGACGTTCTGCAGAATTACTTAAAGTTAGTATTGATGATAAAGGCGCAATTGAGCTTGCAAAGAGATCCAGAGGAACTCCAAGAATTATAAACAGGCTTCTTAAACGTGTAAGGGATTATGTCCAGGTTCGGGCAGATGGAAAAATTACAAAGAAAACGGTTGAAGAAGCTCTATCTCTAGAAGGAGTTGATAAAAAAGGGCTGACTCATCTTGATCGCCGATACCTTAAAACAGTAATCGAGTTTTATCATGGCGGTCCGGTCGGCATTGAAGCAATTTCTGCAACACTTCAGGAAGAGGCGGATACGCTCGTTGACGTTGTTGAGCCGTATCTTCTTAAAATCGGTCTGATTATAAGGACCCCTTCAGGAAGAAAGGCTACTGAATCGGCATACAGGCACCTTGGTTTTAGTGTTCAGCAACCAGCAGAAGGTCAGAAGGTCAGAAGATTAGAAGATTAGACAGCAACGAGAAGCTCAAAGGTGAAAGCAAAGAGCATAGAGCATAGAGGATAGAGGATAGAGTAACACTCTTTTCTCTTAACTCTTTCCTATTTCCTTTTCGGAACGAGTAACCAGCAACGAGCTATGTCAATAATTACTCTTATTACCGATTTTGGTGTTGATGATGAGTATGTTGGTGTCATGAAGGGCGTTATCCTTTCCATTAACCCTGCCGCAGTCATTGTCGATATTGCTCACCATATCGAGCCTCAAAATTTAATCCAGGCCGCATATATAATAAAACATTCTTTCAAATATTTTCCTGAAGGAACAGTTCATATTGTCGTTGTAGATCCGGAAGTTGGGAGTGAGCGTGCAATAATCGCCCTTGAAATGAAGGGACATATTTTTCTTGCGCCGGACAATGGCGTTTTAACCCTTTTAATGGATGAAGCTAATATAGGCTTGATCGTTCGTGTTGAGGACTCACGTTATTTTTTAGAATCTGTAAGCCGAACCTTTCACGGAAGAGATATTTTTGCTCCTGTTGCCGCTCACCTGTCTAATGGAGTTGAAATTAAAGCATTAGGTATGCCAATAGATAAAATAGATTTAGAAATGCTGTCTGTCAAATATGCAGGCATTTCAAACAGCGGCGAACTTGTAGGGGCTGTTGTATTTATTGATCGATTCGGAAACCTGATTACAAATATAGATGCAAAGAGCCTTGATAAATTTTGTAAGGTCTGCAAGGAAGAAAAACTGGAATTCAGGATAGGCCAAAACAAAATTATTGGATTATCCAAAAGCTATAAAAGCGCACAGCCACAAAGCCCTCTTGCAATTATTGGCAGCAGGGGCTATCTTGAAATAGCTGTAAATTGCGGCAACGCCAGGCGCTATTTTATGGCCAACAGGGGGGATACGGTTACAGTAGTATCGAACAACTTATAGGTTTTTTTTAGAGAAGGTGATGGCTCGTTATATTCAGATGCGGATATTTTATACATGGCTTGCAGTGATTATGTTGCCGGTAATTAGCTCCGGAGTTTCAGCATCACAGCATAAGGAGGCCGGGTTGAAAGCCGTTGCAAGCCGTCATCTGAGCAGGGCCAGAGCGCCGGATGTGCTTATTTCATTTGATAATGACAGTAGTACAAAATATGCGATGGTGGTTGAAAAGGAGACTCAGCAATTACTTGTCTATTCTTATGATGATTATGATGATTCCTTTAAGGAAATGTCTATCTTTAAATGTTCAACCGGCGAAATGGCCGGGGGAAAATTACGTTCCGGAGACAAAAAGACGCCTGAAGGGGTCTACTTTTTCACCAATGAGCATAAAAAGAGGGATCTTTCGCCAATCTATGGGAATAAGGCCTTTCCGATAGATTATCCTAATTTTTTTGATCGTATTGAAGGCCGTAGAGGCCATTCAATTTGGCTTCATGGAACCAACCAGTCTATAAAAGCAAGGGATTCAAACGGGTGTGTTGTGCTGGCAAACCAGGATATTGATAAACTGGCAAAATATATTGTCTTGCATAAAACCCCTATTATCATTGTGGACAAGCTTTCGTATGCTTCTTTTGATGATAAGAGCAGGATCAAGAGCTCTATCTTTAATTTTCTTAAACAATGGAACCATGCGCTTGAGAACGGCACTTATCATGAATATCTGGAGTGTTATGCTCCTGAATATTTGCCTGATATTTCCTGGTGGACCGAGTGGAACAAAGTTAAAAAGATTTATTCTGCGTCTAATCTGGACCTATCTGTTGGAATGAAAAGAAGATCAATTTTAAGGCATAACGGGGTTTATGTTATTTTGTTTGATCAGTTTGTAAGATCATCAGGCAAGGATTTACATGCAGGAAGCAAAAAACTTTATTTGGCGGATAAGGGAGGTTACTTCAGGATAGTCGGCGAAGAATGTCATGGAGCTTCAACAAACCAAAAGAATAACAATCCTCTTGTTTCAGCAGGTCTTAACCTGAAAAGATTGCTTAAAGGTAAGTATGAAATTGCAAACTTTGTTGATGGGTGGTTGAAAGCATGGTCTGCAAAGGATATTAAGCGATATGGAAGTTATTATTCATGCGATTTCCGTTTCCAGGGAATGAATCTCAAAGCATGGCTTAACTACAAGGCTCGCTTGAATCGTAAATACGATTTTATTCATGTTTCAAAAGATGATATGATTATTCAAAAAGGAAAAAATAAGATTACAGTGTCATTTACTCAGACTTACACATCGAGCGCATTCAAGGCAAAGGGAATAAAAAAGCTTATATTAATACAGGGAAAAGGTGGATGGAAGATCTTTCGAGAAACCTGGCAAAAATTGTAAAAGCGCACACACCGCCAAAATCATCAAAACCGTCAAAAAAGGCCGGTTCCTGGAGTATTTTGTTTTTAGGGGATCATGGGCAGATAATATCGATAAAAAGGCCCAAAAAGCTGGTAATTACATTAGCGGTTGTACTGGTTGTCGCTATAGTTTCTTTTTCCTGGTTATTAATTGTTTTCAAAAGCACAAGAGAAGATAATAAGAATTTGAGTAGTGCTTTGGATATTTCACGCCAGAAGGTTATGTCTTTGCGTGATGAAAAGGATCTGCTAATGGTGCGTCTTGTTGTGGCGGAATCCAAGATTAAAAATAAAGACGCCGATATGTCTCTTGATACAGACCCTTCTGTTGAAACCGAGGCTGATTCCGAAAAGGTTGACAAAACTGCTTCTTTGCCAAACAAAAAGCAGGTCGAAGAGAAAACAGCTTTTACCCGGTCTGAAAAGTTTAAGAAAACAACTGTCGAGGATTTTATTGTTTTATTTGAACCTGACACCGCTGCATTGAAGGTTGAATTTAAAATAGTAAACACTTCTCAAAATGCCCAGCCTGTTTCAGGGCATGCATTCGTGATATTAAAACAAAGTGAAGTTGATCAAAAAAGCTGGTTGACATTTCCATCCGTGCCTCTGGCTTCAGGAAAACCTACCCTGTTTAAAAAAGGGCAACATTTTTCAATATCGCGCTTTAAAACCATGAAATTTAAAACACAGAATAAAGTCGATCCAAAACAATTTAAAACAGCCACTGTATTTGTATTTACCACAACAGGTGAACTGCTGCTGGAAAAGAGTTTTCCAGTAGAGATTAAAGAAACTGTTTCAAGCCAAACATGATGGCATCGTAAAAGGACAACATTGTTTAAGAAAAACAAACAGACCGGATTTAACATGGTCTGCAAAGCCATAATTATCGCGTTTTTAATTATCCCTGTTTTTTTTCTGCCGGGTATTGCCTCAGCACAAAAAAGGGTTCATACAATATTTTTTGAGGGCACAGATCATGAACTTCATGTGTACAATATTTACGGTGAAATTCCCGGGAAAACGCTTCTGCTTATAGGCGGCATACAGGGAGATGAACCAGGAGGCTTTCTTGCTGTTGACCATTATGCAGATATCAGCCTGGCTAAAGGGAATCTGATAGTCGTGCCAAGAGCCAATTTTCAGTCCATTGTTTTATATCGCCGGAAAATAAATGATGATATGAATCGGAAGTTTGCAGAAGACCGTAAAAACAACTATGAAACTAAGATCGTTGAAATTTTAAAAAAATTGATTAATGAAAGTGATTGCCTGCTTAATCTGCACGACGGATCAGGTTTTTATTCCGACAAATGGGAGGGGTCTGAAAGAAATCCAACAAGATATGGCCAGTCGATTATTGCTGATTGCGAGTTCCATGTAAATTCTGAAACAGGGCAGACACTTTATCTTGGGGATATGGCAAGATCGGTAGCCGCAAAGATTAATAAAGATATAAAGGATGCCGCTTATTACTTTCATTTCAACAATCACAGAACAATTGAAAAAACCTCATTGCATAAGGAGCAACGCAAATCCGCAACATATTATGCTTTGTATAAACGCGGGATACCGGCATTTGGAATTGAGACCAGCAAATCGTTGCCCCTGGAGATGAAGGTGCGGCATCATCATCTTGCGATTAACGCATTTATGGAAAAACTCGGTATTGTTCTTGAGACGCCGGGCCTGAACCTTGACAAACCTGTGCTTGATTATCTGATTATTTCGGTAAATGATTCTTTTCCGATAGTTGTTGAAAACCAGCAGACGCTGAATATTAATTCCGGAGATACTGTTTTAATATCGCATATGGAATCTAATTACGAAAGAGGGCTTTCTGTAGATATTATCGGCTACGGAACTCTTCACGATATGCGAAAAAAAATTAGAATAACCGGGCCTACACGAGTTGTCGCAAGAAAAGATTTCTTTTCATGTGGAAGCCTTTATATAGCGATTAATAAAAGCAAAAAAAGGATGGCTCAAGGTATATCGATCACAAAAAGGCCGTTTTTGACCCAGCATATAGATTCCTTTAAAATAAAAATTAACGGCAAGGAACATATCTTCTCAAACAATAATAGTGTTAAACTGATCAAGGGCGATAGGTTTGAAATTGTTGATGTAATCGGCGGTCCCGGAGACCCGGCAGATATGATCGTGAATTTTAAAGGCTATGTCGGCAATACCCGTCATAATACCGGAGAAGACAGGGGGTATGTAATTAACACGGCCAGAGATCTTTGGAAACGTTATTCTCTGAACAAAAAGGGGATTGCCTATCGGGTGATAGTTACCTATAATGAAAAGCAGGTAGGCGAATTGATTATCGATTTGAAAGAGCCTGTTTTACAATAGATACTTGGCCATGTTGTATGAACGTACTTTTATGAGAGTGTTCGCTTTTGCGGTTCAGGAGAGGCATTATGTTGAACAAATCGGATAATATTTCTATCATTGATGAGGGGCTGACAGTTGATGGCACTGTTTCTGTTAAAGGAAAATTGATAATAAAGGGGGCTGTGAAGGGAACGCTTGTCGGAGAAACCGTGATTATTGCCGAAGGCGGGGTTGTTTGCGCTGATACTAAGGTCGCAAGCATAACAATGGGCGGCAAATTTGAAGGGGATCTCAATGCGTCTAAAGAGCTGATTATACTTTCAACAGGAAGCTGTGACGGCAGGGTCGTATGTAAAAGTCTTGTTGTTGAGGCCGGTGGAATATTAAATGCCGAGGTAAATTGTATTTCGAAACAGGAGCCGATAAAATAAAGAGATTCTTTAAACTTCAGCCTTTTCCCATTTGAATTTTGCATAAAGTGGGTAGTGATCTGACGGATAAACTCCGTCAATTGTATCATATATTATTTTACATTCCTGAAGAATAATCCCGCCGCGATAAAGAATCCAGTCAATATGATTTCCGTTAATATTTCCTGTAAATCCATGATGGGTGCCCGGATAAGGCTCCTTGAAAATGTTTTTAAAATATAGCCGGTTGTTTGGCTTTAATTTTTGATCTCCTCCGGTGAATATCATGTAACATGGATGGTATGGTGTTGCATTAAAGTCTCCTATGAGAATTACGGGCGGCTCAGGCGGCAGGTGTGATAGCCGTTCCATAATCAGCTTGGCGCTTTTGGTCTGGACTGCGGCATCAAAATCAAAGTGGGTATTTATATATATCAAAACCCGGTTTTTATTTTTGAACATTCCAATAGTGCATTGCCTGGGCCAGCGACTTTCCCGGGAACGGCTGGGCATCACCGGCGTTGGGCTCAGGAAAAAGTGTTCGTTATGAATACATTCCCAGGTTTTTTTATAGAAAATAATATTGTTTTGCCAAAAGGACGGAGCAGGGCTTCTCTTTCCAATAAAGTTAAATTCAGGCAGGATATTTTTGAGAAAATCTGTCTGGAAATCGTTTGCTTCCTGAAAACCGATAAAGTCTACGCTATGGTTTTTGAAAAGACAGGGAAAGCATTTTTTCCGGTGATTCCAGCTGTTGGGGCCGTCATCTGCCAAGCCAAAACGCAGATTGAGTGTTAATACAGAAAATGTATTATCCATAAGCCGATAAATCGATTGAGGCCTTCAATTTTACTTTGGTTTCAAACAACTTCATTTTGCAAAGGCTTCTCAAAGTGCTAAGCTTTTCGATTATTTCTAACCATTTCAGTAGATAATAGTCAATCTAAAAATATATTCTACCTGATTTTTATCCTTGACACAATATAATATTTTAATTTATAAATTTTTTTTTTGGGGGAGGAAAGATAGAGTGAAAAAATATACATACAGTGCGACTCAG
>JACKQG010001329.1_pt1 | contig 34496 bp, 27 predicted proteins | sample 8237621 | NCBI WGS metagenome assembly JACKQG01 (sample SAMN15677084, study PRJNA649215) | marine metagenome | biome: marine; feature: Black Sea; material: saline water; isolation source: suspended particulate matter (SPM) from the Black Sea western gyre | collected 2013-06-09/2013-06-10 | depth...
GGGTGGTGGCCACTGGCTTCAACTCTATTTCGGACTGCGTTTACGACTCGGCGGTCGACGTTCTCTACCTGGCCGACAATGCGCTGGAGACGGGCGGCGTCACCGGCGACACTGTGTTCGCGTTGGCCGGGGCTTCTACGGCTTCGGGCCTTGCGGCGCTGGGCAACGAACTGGCGGCCGCGGGTACGATACCCTCGGCCTCGGGTGTGGCCGTGGGCCCGTTGGGCGCGGTCTACGTTGGCGACGCCGTTGGCAGTGGCGCGGGGCGCGTGGTGGAGCTGAGCAGCAGCGGGGCGACGGATTTCGTAGCCTCGGGCATTGATTTTACTTCCGGCCTGGCTTTCGACAGCGACGGCAGCCTGCTGGTGGCCGAATCCACGGGCAGCTTCGAGTCGAAGATCAGTCGCTACGATTCCAGCGGTAGCCTTGTTGAGACGGTGTCCGGACCGACCTTTGCCCACGGCAGCTACGACCTCGCCTTTGACCGTGACGGCAGCCTGCTGGTGACGGGCTCCTTCGGCGGCGACGTTGTCAGGCTGGCGGCGGGTGGCGGCAGCTCTTCTTTCGCATCGGGTCTGACCTTTGCTTCCGGTCTCGACGTCGATGCTTTCACGGGCCGCGTTGTAATGCTGTCATCGACCTTCAGCGGGGAAGATGAAGACAGCTCCCTGCACATGTTCACTCCAGTGGACTCGTTGGTGGCCGGGCGCGGGCACCCCGAGCGCAACTGCCTGGTCGAGTTTTACGGGCTGGAGCTGCTACCGCGCAAGCCGGGACGCCCGGCCAGGCACGCTATCTGCCGCGACGGTGACCCCTGCGACGCCGATCGCCTGGTCAACCAGTCCTGCCTGTTTCCCGTCGGGGTCTGCGCCAATGTCGTTGACGCAGACCTGCCCGACTGCAGCAGCAGCGGCCTGGCTTCTATAAGCCTGGACGCGGTGCCGGCGTCGGCCGAGCTTACGGAGCTGGCGACCCGTCTTTCGGCTGCCTTGCCCTTGAGCGAGTCAAGCTGCGCGTTCAGTGACGGGCTGCGCGTTGACCTCAGGCTGCGGCCGTCGGGTGTATTCAGAAAAAACCGCGCCCGCGTTCGTAGCCGTGCTCTTGGAGTTGACGTTGGCATGCGCGATCGCGACAAGGTCAAGTTGCTGTGTCTTCCGGCGGTAGAGTGATGTCTTACCCCGGGGCGAAGAATTGCCGCGCCGTTGCGGTGGCGGCCCTGCTGTTGTTGTCAGCGGCCGAGCTTTGCCTTGCCGCCGACCCCTGGGCCGACCGCGTGCGGAGTTTTCAGCCGGGCACCGGCGCGGGCTTCGGCGCCGACCAGCTGCCCGCCGTCGTGCTGGGCCCTCCTGTTGGAGCTGGCGCGCTCGAAGGTTCGAGCCACGTCGTGTCACTGGGCAACGGCGGTAGCCTGACGCTGGCCTTTCGCGACAACCTGGTTTTTGACGGGCCGGGTGATGATCTCGTCGTCTTCGAAAACGCTTTCTACGTGGGCGGCAATTCAGAGCAGGTGTTTACCGAGTATGCCTTCGTGGAAATCAGCGACGACGGGCGGCGCTGGCTGCGGTTTGATTTCGACCCTGCCACGGGCCTGGGGCTGGCCGGTCGGACGCCGGTGTGGGCGGGCGTAGAAGTCGACCCGCTGGGGCCCTCCGGGGGCGGTGACCGTTTTGATATTGCCGACCTGGGGCTCGGCTTCGTGCGTTACCTGAGACTGGTCGACGTGGATGGGCAGGTGGCCGACCTGGGCGACAGCCTGCCTCCTGCGGGCAGTGCCGGCTTTGACCTCGACGCTGCCGCGGCACTCAACAGCAGCAGGGCCGGCAGGGTTCTCGGCCGCGTGTTGTCGGCGGGGGCACCGGTAGCGGGGGCACGTGTGAAACTGGTTCCTCTCGGAGACGGGCGCCGACTCCGGCGAAGAACCCGCGCTTCGGGGCGCTTCAGGTTCGCGCGTGTTCTGCCCAGCGGTGACTACAGGCTCAAGGCCCGCCTGCCCGGCAATCCCTGGACGACGGCGCTTGTATACCTTGACCTCGAGCAACTGTTGGTCTCCCGTGACCTGCAGCTGCAGTAGGCGCTGCCCGCTGCCGGGCCAGGCGCTTGTGCAAGCGCTGGCGGGCGAAGGTATAACTCGCCGCCATGTCTGACACGCGCAGCTACAAGCAATTGCTCAGCCCGGCCGAGGTACTCGAGCGCCACAGTGGTGGACCCGACGACGGGGTATTTACCGACGGAAGCTGCGAGGGCAACCCTGGCCCGGGCGGCTGGGGCTGGGTGCGGGTGGACCAGGGCAAGATCGTGGCGGAGCGCTGGGGCCGTGACCCTGCTACCACCAACAACCGCATGGAGCTGGCCGCCCTGATAGACGCCTACGGCGAAATCGGCGCCGACGAAAGCGTGGCGGTTTACAGCGACAGCCAGATCTGCGTGAAGACGGTGAACGAGTGGGCCGCGGGCTGGAAGGCCCGCGGATGGAAACGAAAGGGTGGCCCCATAGCCAACCTCGAGCTGGTCAAGGAACTCTACGCCTTGGCGCTGGCGCATCCGGAAGTGAATTTGCGCTGGATTCGCGCCCACGACGGTTCGCGCTGGAACGAGTACGTTGACGCGCTGGCCAACAGCTACATGCGCGAACGCTGACCGTCGGTCGCTGTTGGTTCAAGCGCGCTGGGGTCGCAGGGCGAGGCTGGCGAGGAACAGCAGCAGCGCCAGTACCACCATGGTCGGGCCCGCGGCGGTGTCTATGCGCCAGGAGAGCGCCAGTCCGGCCACGGCAGTGCCCGATCCCAGGCTGGCGGCCAGGGCCAGCTGCGAGCGAAAGTTTATCGTCCACAGGGCGGCGGTCGCCGCCGGTATGACCAGCAGGGCTTCGATGAGAAGTATGCCAACCAGCCTCACACCCACGATCACCGTAACAGCGAGCAACACCAGCAGCAGGGCGTCAAGGCGGTCGACGGGTCGGCCATAAGCGCGGGCGATTTCCTCGTCGAAGGCGATGAGCAGCATCTCCCGAAAGAACAGTGCCAGTACCAGCAGGATGGCGGCCGCGGCAAGGGTGAGCAGCAACAGCTCGTTGCCACTGATGGAGAGCACGTCGCCGAACAGGTAGGCGAACAGGTCCTGCCGGTAGCCGTCTTTCAAGCTCAACAACAGCAGGCCCAGCGCCATGGAGCCCGAGAAAAACACGCCTATGACGGTGTCTTCGCTCAAGGCTCCGCGCTTGGCGCTACTCTGAACCGCGAGCGCCACGATGACGGCAAAAACGGCGGCCGAAAGCACCGGGTCGATGCCCACGAGCAGCCCGATGGCTACCCCGGCGATGGCCGAGTGTGAGATGCCCACGCCGATAAAGGCAAGGCGCCTGAGGACGACAAAGAAACCCAGCGCGCCACAGAGCAGGCCCGCCACCAGCGCCGCCGCGAGGGCTCTCTGCATGAAAGCGTATTCGAGCATCAGTCCTTTGCGCCGTCGTTGTCGGTGTGGGAGTGCTCCGGGCCGGTGGCGTGATCGTGGAAGGCGAACTCACCGGCGAGGAAGTTGAACTCGCAGCTGTAGGCTTCGCGCAGCGCGTGGCTGTGCACCACGTCGGCCGGGTTGCCGTGAGTGTGCATGCGCTGGTTGATGCACACCAGCTGGTCGGCCTGCCCGGCCAGTGCCAGCAGGTCGTGCGACACCGCCACCACCGTGAGCCCGAGTTGCTCCTGCAGGCGTCGCAGCAGGGCGTAGAATTCATGCTCGGCCGGCAGGTCAAGGCCGGCCGTGGGCTCGTCGAGCACGAGCAGTCGGGTGCTGGCACAGAGGGCCTGGGCGAGCAGCACGCGCCGTTGTTCGCCTCCCGAGAGTTGGCCGACGGGTCGCTGCTCGCGGTCGGCCAACCCGACCCAGTCGAGCGATCTCGCAACTTCTTTCCAGTCGTCGGCGCGCGGTCGCTTGAAGGGGCCGAGGCAACACAGGCGACCCATCATGACCACGTCGGCCACGGTGGCCGGAAAGCGTGGGTCGATGGATTGACGCTGGGGAACGTAACCGAAGGCGTGCGGATCCTGCCCTTCGCTACCCGGTTCGATTCCGAACACGCGCACGCTGCCCGAGCTCACCGGCCACAGGCCGAGTAATACCTTGAGCAGGGTAGTCTTGCCCGCGCCGTTGGGGCCCACGATTCCCAGGAACTGGCCGGCCGCGACCGACAGGCTTATGTCCTGGAGCACGTTGCGGCCGGCGCGCTCAACGCTGACATCGCTGAGCTGGACAACAGCTTGCTGGCTGTCGGCCAGGCTCACCGTTGTGCTCCGCAGGCCGACGCAAAAGCCCCGGCCAGCGTGCGCATGAGCGCAAAGTAGTCGCCTCGCGACGGATCGCGCGGGTCACCCAGGGGGTCAGCTGTTACCACTGTGGCCGAGAACTCCTTTGCCAGCGTGACAGCGTTGCGACGCCCGGCACGCGGCTGCACAAGTATAGCCGGTACCGAGTGGCGACGCGCGGATTCGACCAGCGCGGCCAGTTGGCGGGCCGAGGCGCCGGCACCGGGTGAGTGCTCCACGATGCCCAGTTCCTCGAGGTCGTAGCGGCCGGCAAACCACGGCCACGCGTCGTGCCAGGCCAGGTAGTAGCGGCAGTGCGCAGCGTTGAGAGTGTCACGAATCTGCTCGTCGAGCTGGCCGAGCTCGTGGGCCAGTGCCTGTCCGCGCGCCTGGTAGTACGCGGCGCCGCCAGGATCGAGGCTCCCAAGCGCGTCGACCAGGGCGGGCAACACGTGGTCGCGCACCAGCAGCGGGTCGAGCCACAGGTGGGGGTCGCGGTCTGTGTGGCCTTCGCGGCGGGGGAGGCCTTGGCGGTCTGCGTGGCCAACGGGCGAGGGCAGTCCGGGCAGCTCGCCGAGCACGAGCAACGCTGGCGCCGTTTCCGAATCGGGCAGAAGTCGCCTTGCCCAGTTGTCGAGGCCGCCCACCATGACCAGCAGTCGGGCCGAGGCCAGGCGTTGCACGTGGCCGGGGCGGGGGGCAAAACCGTGGGGGTCATCGCCGGCAGTCAGCAGGGCCGACGCGCTGACCCGGTCGCCGCCTGCTTCGTCTACGAGCCAGGCCAGGGGAAGCAGGCTCGTTATCACCGGCAGCGCCGCCCCGGCAAGTTTGTCGGTGACCACTGGATCGTTGGCAACCGGCCCGGATGACCGCCCGGCCACGAAGGCCAGCAATACCATCACCAGCAGGGTGGCCGCCACCAGCAGTGCGGCGGTCCTTCGCATGGCCGACGTGGAACTCATGTTTCTATGACCATGCCCGGCCGACCCGTCGACGGGGGCCGCGGGCACGGTCAGCTGCGGCCGAAGCCACCACTCACGCTTATGGCCTGCCCGGTTACCCAGGAGGCCTGCTCGGAGGCAAGAAAGGTGATCATCGCGGCTATGTCCTGTGGCCGGCCCAGGCGGCCCAGTGGGTAGAAACCCGCCGCCCGCGCGCGGGACTGCTCGTCGAGGTAGGCGATCATGGGAGTGTCGGTCACCCCGGGGCACACCGCGTTGACGTTGATGTTGTAGCGTCCGAGTTCGAGCGCCAGCCCACGCACCAATGATATGACAGCGCCCTTGGTGCTGCCGTAAACAGCCATGCGTTTCTCGTTGCCCTTGCCTGCCTCGGACGCCAGCGCGACGATTTTGCCCGACTGTTGCTCGACCATTAACTCCGAAGCCGCCCGGCAGCAGTTCATCGTGCCCAGCAGGTTGATGTCGATCAGTGCTTTCCAGTCTTCCGGGGTTTCGTCCTTGAAGAAGTCTATGCCACCGCCGACCCCGGCCGAGGTGACGAGTACGTCGAGTTGCCCCCAGGTTGATGCTGCGTCGGCGGCCGCGGCCTTGCATGCGTCGAAGTCGCGAACGTCGAGAAGCAGGCCGCGCGTTTCGTGGGCCGAGGTTTCTTCGAGGGCCGTCGCCAGGGCCTGCTCGTTGACGTCGGCCAGCAGTACGCGGGCGCCCTCATCGAGCATGTAGTCGACCGTGCAGCGTCCCAGCCCGGAGGCAGCGCCGGTTATCAATACGACCTTGTCACGTAGTCCCAGTTCCATGGCGGTTCTCCCGCGCCGAAACTAGGCCCGCACTCGCGTGCTTTCAAGCACCGGGCCTTGAGCCCGAGGTAACAGGACAGCCGTTTAGAAAGGGCAGTTGAGCGTGACGGGCAATCCCACCGCGACCTTGAGAACCATCAGCGCGTCGGTCGAGGCCACGGCGCCGCTGGAATCGGTGTCGCACACCTCGAGATCGCAGCTCTCGAGGCCCACCGAGGACCTGAGTATGTACGAAGAGTCGAGCGCTGTAACCGTGCCGGAGTCATTGGGGTCGCCGCAGGCCACGCGTTGGCAGCTGTGGTCGCAAAGCTCGCCCGGGTCCCACTCGGTGTCGCCGTCATCACACTGCTCGAGTGTGTCCAGTGTGCCGTTGCCGCAGGTGATGCTCAGGCGCGGGCATTCAATCTCCACGTCCAGTCCCACGGCCGCTTGCAGAAGCAGCAGCGCATCGGTCGCCGATACCCGGCCGCTGCTGTCCACGTCGCAGACTTCGAGCGCGCAGGAATCCAGTCCAACAGCTACCCTGAGGGTAAACAGGGCGTCGATGACGCTCACCGCTCCGCGCGAATCATCCGGGTCACCGCAGAGTACGGCAGCGCAGTTGTTGCGGCAGGACTCGCCGATTTCGTGGGCGCGGTCTCCGTCGTCGCAACGCTCGCCGATCTCGATGAGCCCGTTACCACAGGGAGACGTGTCGGGGTGTATGAGGTCGATGACCTGGAAAACCGGGTCGTGGTGAGTATCAAACAGGCAGTCTACCAGTGCGGCCAGGGAGAAGACCGGGGCCTGCGGGTTTACGCACTCGTTGGGAAAACCGAGCTCGGACAGGTCGATGGCCCGGCAGTTTCCCGGCAGCTGGTGAAGCAGCTTGTTGTGCGCCACGCGCAGGTTCTCGTCGGTGCCCGGGTGACCAGTCGCAGCGGCATCGAGTTCTTCCTCGGCCCTGCACTCGGTACTGGCCGGCACTTTGCCGCGCTCCTGCTTCGAAAGGCAGCGTTCGCGTGAGTGAAACTCGTTGGTGACCATATCGGCCGCTTTGTGCGCGAGCAGGTCCTGGCAGTTTCTCTGTTGTCTGCTGAGCTCGAGCTCGAGCGCGGGGTATTCGACGCGGAGCATGTTGGCTATGTACTGGTCCACGGCAGCGATGATGCACTGCTGGTGGTCGAGCGCCGTGTAGGCAAGGCTGTCGAAGCCGGTGCAGAATCCGGGCCAGCCCAGTGCCAGCAGGCTCATGCCGGTGCAGCTGCGGTCGATTCGTTTGCCGAAAAGCTTGCGGGCCCTGACCAGGCGGTTATCGGTGGTTTCGTTGCCGGTGGGTTCGTCGGCTGCGGCCAGGCAGTCGGTCTCGGCCGGAAGCTGGCCCCGCACCACGTCGCGCCTGCAGGACTGTCGGGCATTGAGCGTGGAAACCATGTATTCGGTCGTGGCAAAACCCGCCTTGTTGCGGCACAAGGTGAGCTCGTCACTGAGCTGGGCGTGGCCCATTGCAGCTGGCAGCAGCAGTACGGCCGCCACCAGCAGCGAAGAAGTTGCAAGCTTGTAAAAAGTTACCCTGTGAAAAAACGACCTGTGAATTCTGGCTGAACGCATAGTTGTGTACCCCGAAAGGGGGGCTGCTCCTGCCAGCGACGTTAGCCCTGATTCCAGGCGACCGTCAAGGTGGCAAGAGTTGTTGTTCGCGGCACGTCCGCGGGGGCCAACCCGCAGACCGCAATGGCTTGACTCCGCGGGCGGTGACGGCGAATCAATGACCGTGCCCTTGGAGGTCTTCAATGGCATTTGCAGGGGCGTTTGCGTTCCCCCGGGTACCCCCCGAAAGGGGGAGAGGGCGATAAAATGACAACAAATGACGTGCGCGAGAAGCTGGCCGGGATAAAATACCCGGGGTTTACACGCGATATAGTGTCCTTCGGCGTGGTCAAGGAGATAGACCTTGACGACCGGCGGCTGCAGGTTCGATTGTCTATAGTTACCCGCGATGAAGAGGTCGCCGGGCGTATAGTTGCAGATGTTGAGCGGGTGCTCGAAGGGCTCGAAGGATTGCCTGCTCTCGACCTCGTGGTTGAGCGGGGGCAACAGGGCGAGGCCTCTGCCCAGGGCGATCAGCAAGCTGCCGAGCACGGGCATTCTCACGGGCATTCTCACGGCGCCGCCGAAGCCCACGGCCCGGAGGGCATACCCGGGGTTGCCCACGTGGTGGCGGTCGCGAGCGGAAAAGGCGGGGTGGGCAAGTCGACGGTGGCGGCCAACCTTGCCCTGGCCCTGGCGGCGCGTGGCGAGCGAGTAGGCCTGCTCGATGCGGATATTTATGGCCCCAGCCAGCACCTGGTCATGGGCGTGCGTGACGAAGACCGCACGGGTCGCGATGAGCAGGGGCATTTTGTGCCGGTGGAGCGCCACGGCGTGAAGCTGGTTTCGATGGGCCTGTTCGTTGGCGAGGGCGACGCCCTGGCCTGGCGCGGCCCGATGCTGACGCGCGCGCTCAAGCAGTTCATAGAAGAATCGGCCTGGGGAGAGCTGGACTACCTCGTGCTCGACCTGCCGCCGGGCACCGGTGACGTGCAGCTGACGCTTACCCGTGGACTCAAACTCGACGGTGGTGTGGTCGTCACCACGCCGCAGGACGTGGCTCTTGCCGACGTCGTGAGGGGAGTGAAGATGTTTGAGCAGGCCGGTACGCCGGTGTTGGGAGTGGTGGAAAACATGGCGCTGCACAGCTGCCCGTCCTGTGGCCACGAGACGCGGATTTTCGGTAGCGACGGTGCCGCGGCACTGGCGCGCAGCTCGGGCGTAGCGATGCTGGGCTCGGTGCCGCTGGACCGAAGTCTACGAGAGTCCTGTGACAATGGGGTGCCGGTGGTCGTGGCCGACCCGGAGAGCGATACGGCAAAGATTTTTGAGTCAATGGCGGCAGCGGTGGTAGACAAGCTCGACGACGGCCAGAAGAGCGGGCAGGCCAACGGCTCGGGGAATGGTTCGATGGAGGGCGATAGCAGCAATGCCTGACAACGCAGCCAGCCAGGCGGGGGCTCAGAAAGGGGCCGCGCAGAAAACAGGCCAGGAAAAGGTCGTGCAGCAACTGCCCGGCGTCGACCACATAGTGGCCGTAAGCTCGGCCAAGGGTGGCGTAGGCAAGTCCACCGTGGCCGTTAACCTGGCGGCGGCCATGGCCGGGCGGGGGCTGCGCGTCGGTTTCGCCGATCTCGACATCTACGGACCGAGCGCGCCGGTGATGCTGGGCCTGCTCGAGCGGCCGCGTCCCGAGGGCGAACTCGTCAAGCCCCTGCAGGTGCACGGCATGAAGGTGATCTCGATGGGGTTTTTCCTTGACGAGGATTCACCCGTGCTCTGGCGCGGGCCGCTGGTGATGAGCGCCACGAGGCAGTTTCTGAGGGGCGTGGCCTGGGGCGAGCTCGATTGCCTGCTGCTCGACTTGCCGCCGGGCACAGGCGACATCCAGCTCACGGTCGCCCAGGAAGTGCCGCTTGACGGTGTAGTCATCGTCACCACGCCGCAGGACCTGGCCCTGGCAGACGTCGCCCGCGGCGTTTCATTGCTCAACAGGCTCAACGCTCCCATGCTCGGCATGGTGCAGAATATGAGCGGTATAGTGTGCGCCGACTGCGGGCACGTGGACCCGGTGTTCGGCGAGAGGGGAGCCGAGCAGACCGCGCGCACGCTTGGCGTGCCACTGCTGGCCGAGTTGCCGCTGGAGCCCGAAGTCTGCCAGAGCGGAGACGCGGGTGTGCCCCTGGTAATTTCTCATCCCGAAAGCGAGGTCGCCGGCCGCTTTGTTGCGCTTGCCGACAAGCTGGGCGAATTGCTCGAAGCGGGGCCCGAAATGAGTGGCCCCCAGCCGGCCAGCGTGGAGCACGACAACGACAGCGGGCTGCTCACGGTAGCCTGGCAGGACGGCAGCTCGGACAGCTACCGTCTCGAGGGTCTGCGAGGCTGGTGTCCCTGCGCCCAGTGCCAGGGGCACAGCAACGAGATAACCTTCGTGGCTGGCGGCGCGACCCGGCTCGAAGGCATAGAGGGGGTTGGCCGCTACGCGCTCAGGTTGCGCTGGGCCGACGGGCACGACACCGGCATGTACTCCTTCGATTACCTCAAGGAGCTGGCAGACTACGCTGAGTGCCAGATCTGAGTTACCAGATCTGAGTTACCAGATCTGAGTTACCAGCCCGGGTAGCGTCGGCTCAGACTTCGGGTTCTTCCCACCAGGGGTAGAAGTCGGGAAGGTCGCTCCACGCGCTCATGCTGAACTCAGCGGGTCGCTTGGCCAGGAAGGCCTCTACCCCCTCGCGGCAGTCAGCCCCGCGACCGGCCCACCAGATGCATTTTGAATCGACGAGGTGGGCTTCCTGCGGCGAGGCCTGCCCGAGTCCGTGCCACATCAGCGCGCGCGCCAGAGCCACCGACACAGCCGACGTGTTGTCGGCTATCTCGCGCGCTATCTCAGTTGCTTTTGCCAGCACCTGGTCAGCGGGCAGCAGGTAGTTGAACAAGCCCGAACCGGATTCGTCGCCTGCTCGAAACACGCGCCCGGTCACTGCCCACTCGGTGGCCTTGGCTATGCCCACTATCCTGGGCAGGAACCAGGACGAACAGGCTTCGGGTACGATGCCACGGCGAGCAAATACGAAACCTATCTTGGCGTCTTCGGCTGCTACCCTGATGTCCATCGGCAGAGTCATGGTTATGCCCACGCCCACCGCGGGGCCGTTGATGGCGGCGATGACAGGCTTGCGGCAGCGGTGGATGGCCAGGGTAACGCGCCCGCCGCCGTCGCGATGGGCGTCGAGCCCCCCGGTTTCGCCGTGGGCCTCCGAATCAAAGGTGGATCCGCCCGTGGACAGGTCAGCACCAGCGCAGAAGGCGCGGCCTTCACCGGTTACGACCACCGCTCGCACGGAGTCGTCCCGGTCCACCTGCTCGAAGAGGCCCAGCAGCTCGTCCATCATGCGAGGGGTGAAGGCGTTGAGCCGTTCGGGGCGCGAAAGGGTAATCGTGGCCACGCCCTTGTCGACGGCGTAGTTACTGTGCTTGAGCTCGAGTTTTTTGTTTTCCATAGCCCAAGGTTTCGCACCGAGGCGGCAGTTTTGCAATCCTGTTGGCCGCTGCAAAAGCGATAGCGCACTGCACAAAAACGGCAGGTTTCGGGTGGTGCTGCGCCCGCGGTGTCTGATAGTCTAGGCTCGTGCCAGGGTCCGCAGGCGGCCCAGGCCCAGGAGGAGGCAGTCGTGAAGCAAGGCAGGGCGTTGTTCAAATTCAAGTCTGGTAAGTTGCGCGGGGTCCTGGGCCTGGTCTGCGCGGGGCTGTTGTTATCGAGCCTGGCCGCGGCCCAGACGGTGACCATCGATCCCGACACGGGTGACTTCATCGACCCACAGGCTGCCGAGCAACCGGCCCGCGGACAGTCTACCGGCGGCAACAGCGCGCCCGTGGCATCGGCGCTGTCGAGCTACCACGGTGATCTCGTGGCCCTGCCCAGTCCCACGCCCGGGGGTGGCATGATGGTCGACCTCAGGGGGCGTTTTCAGCAGGTCATGAAGGCAACGATCGGACCGGACGGAACCCCGGCGGTACATTGTGAGCCAGCGACGGGTGAGGGGCGCTGACGTGCGACGGGGGTTGCTTGTCCTGGTCTGCCTGTTGTTTCTGTCGGCGGCATCTCCGGCCGCGGCCGCAACCATAACCGTGGTAAACAACGATGACCCGGGAGAGGGATTCAACGACCCGACGCCGGGGGCGCCCATAGGCGGCAACCCTGGTACCACCCTCGGCGCGCTCAGGCTCAACGCCCTGCAGCGGGCCTGCGATCTCTGGGGCGCTCGCTTGCAGAGCAGCGTCGAGATCAGGGTGGGGGCCGTATTTGATCCCATCGGGGGTTCGGCGAGTAGTGCTACCCTGGGGTTTGCCGGCCCCACCACCGGTTTTATTAATTTTACCAACGCGCCGCGCGCGGGCACGATCTACCCGGTGCCATTGGCTAACAGTCTTGCCGGTTCGGATATTCACCCTGGGGCAGACGACATATCGGCTACCTTCAACAGCGATGTAGACGGCCCCATAGTGCTGGGCCCCACCGACTTCTACTACGGTTTTGACGGCCTGCCTGGCAGCGACGTGGACTTTATCACGGTGGCTTTGCACGAGCTCGGCCACGGCCTGGGTTTTCTTACTTTCGTCGATGTCAGCACCGGGGCGAAAAACAGCGGCCTTGACGACGCCTACATGCTCAACCTCGAAGACCACAGCAGCGGCCTGGGCTGGCCGGTGATGACCAACGGCGAGCGCGTGGCCTCGGCGGTTGACCAGGGCGATCTGCACTGGACGGGCCCGGCGGCCCGCGCGGCGACCACTGGCCTGTCTGCCGGTACCCACGCGGGCAGCGGCCACGTGCTCATGTACGCGCCCAGCCCGCTGCAGCTCGGTTCGTCGGTGTCACACTGGAGTCTCGACCTGGCGCCCAACGAGTTGATGGAGCCGAGTTATTCCGGGGCCAACCGCGATCTCGAAATAACCCTGGCCGCCTTCGAGGACCTGGGCTGGCTGATCATAGCCGGTGCGACAACGACAACCACGACCACCAGCACGACGACTACTACGCTGCCACCCGGGGTCTGCGGTGCGCCCGTGACCGAGAGTTTTCCGCCCTCTGCTTCCGACGCGCTGTCCATATTGCAGACCGCTGTGGGTATGAGCAGTTGCGCACTGTGTATCTGCGACGTGGATTCGGGCGGTTCGGTGGCCGCGTCAGACGCTCTGCGTGTTCTGCAGCGCGCCGTGGGTCTGTCGGTAACGCTCGTCTGCCCGGCCTGCTGAGTAGCGCGGGGGCCGAAAGTTCAGTCGAGTCGGCTGATGTCTTCGAGTTCGCGGCCGCGGGTTTCCGGCAGGCGCAGCAGCACCAGGCCCCCTAGCGCCACCGTGAGCGAAATCCAGGCCGCGGCCGAGGCTATCTCCTCCGCGTTGTCGCTGCCCATTCCCAGCAGCAGGAGGCCCAGTGTCCATCCCAGGGTCTGTACCGACACCGTCCAGCCCGAGGCCGTGCTGCGAAACGAGGTGGGAAACAACTCTGTTGATACAGCGCGCAGTATCACCGAGCCGGCCGTGCCGCAGAACACGATGAAGATGTAGGCAATCGGCAAAGCGGCACCGCCGGGTCCGCGGTAGAACAGCCACGCGGCGGCAGGGTAGAGCAGGAAGAACAGCGCGCCCACTATTCTGCGGCCGTGCTTGTCGCCCTGTTTGCCGGCGACGATGTTGCCGATTATGCCTACCATTCCACCGGCGATGACCATGAACGAATACTGTCCGGGCGACCAGCCGTGCAGTTTCTGCACGATGTAGGAAGTGAACTGGAATACGCTCACCTCGCCGGTAGCAACCAGCAGGCTGGTCAGGCCCACGAGCGCTGTGCGGCCCGGGAACGCGGTGGCCAGGTCGATCACCGGCTGCAGGGCGTCGCGCCACCTGTGGTCGGTGTCAGCCGCGGAGGCCTTACCGGAGGCGAGCTGGTTGGCGACAAAGCGACCCGTCTCGGGCAGGTTGCGGCTGAACATGGGCAGCAGGAGTACGGGAAGTATTCCCATCGCGTAGAGGCTGCGCCAGCCGAAAGGCAGCACGTCGATGAAGGCGAAGCCGAGCGCGCCCAGTCCGTGACCGAAAGCCGCCAGCGCCGCCGTCATGCCTATGCCCCAGCCGCGGTGCTCGGCCGGAAACTCCTCGGCAATCAGCACCATGCCTATGGCCACGCCGGCAAGAAGGAAGGTGCGTGTGAACATCTGCGCTGCGACAAAGTGGGCCGGCGTCTGGGAAAACGCGGTCAGGAAGGTTCCCACGCTGAAGCCGACCACCGTGGCCAGGAACACCGGGCGGCGGCCTATGCGGTCGGCCACCGGCACCACGGCCAGGGCTGGCAGGCCGCCTATTCTCACAAGTCCGAGCAGGCCGCCCATCTTGTCTTCGTCCATGCCCACGCCTTCAGCGATGTGCTTGAGCGCCGAGGTGATTATCGAAAGGTCGTAGCCTTCGAACAGCAGGGCCAGCGAGACCACCCCCAGCAACTTGATGTGCCGTTCTTCGAGCGGTGGCAGGCGCCCGAGGAAGTGAGGGATCCACCAGGGACGCTTGGCGGCGGCAGCGCTCACGAAAGGGGGGGGAGCTCCACTATCGCAACGCCGTTTTCTTCAACAACGGGCAGTGCCTCAAGGCTTTTTCCCGAGGGCGGCCCGGCTACGCACAGGCCGGTGGCCGGTTCGTACAGGGCCCCGTGCGTGGCGCAGACTATCCAGCAACGGTCGTTTGAAAGAAACCGGTTTTCGACCCAGTCGAGCGTGGTGGGTATGTGTCGGCAGCGGTTGCGGTAAGCCAGCAGGCGGCCTTCGTGCCGCAGCAGGAAAGCCGGCGCGAGGATGCTTTTATCCCCGGTATCGCCCTCCGGGGGTGGTGCTGTCTCGGTAAAAGAAAAGGCAAGAGTCTCGCCTTCGGCCAGTTTCGAGGCTGCTTCTATGCTCATGGTGCGCGGAGCCATCCGCGCAGACTACCAGTGGTGGCTTGGCCGGGCTACTGCACCCGGTCTAGCGGGGCTGGAGTTGGGGGTGGTTTTCGTGCTAAACAGGGCCTCCGGTGTTGCCCGGGGGAGGACTTCGCTTATGGTCGCTATGCTTCGATTGGTTTTTGCTCGCCTTTCTTTTTCGGCGCTCGCCGCGGCGCTGGTTATTGCCACCACTGGCTTGTCTACCGAGGCCTTGTCGGCCGAGCCCGAGGTGGGTTCGAAAATCACCAAGGTCAACATGCACGACTACGAGGACTACCTGCCCCCCTCGGTGCAGATCATGCTTGATTACGGCATGACCATAGACGTAGGCGAGTACGAATCCTGCCCTTGGCCCAAAGCCTTTATCGACGCCACCGAGAAGTACTCGAGCCAGGTCGAGTTGTCCGAAGACAACCTGGCCCTGCACAACTACACGGCTGGCATGCCGTTTCCGAACATCGACGCCAACGATTCCGACGCTGCGTGGAAGATCATGTGGAACCACGAGCACAAGCCGGCCTTCAGCGACGACGTGCGTACCGAGTGGGTGGTCGAGAACATGGACGATCGCGGCTACGTCGAAAAAATGCTGTCGTCGGATGTCTGGCGGCGCCTGAAGTGGGAGGGCCGCATAGTAAACGAACCTAAACCGATCATCGAACACGACCCTGCCATGCGTTACACTGAGCAGTGGGGTCCGATCGAGACGCCTTTTGACCTGAAAGGCACATCGTTCCTGATGTACCGATACGAGGAAGCCCAGCGCTCGGATGACTCGTGGCTGTACCTTCCGGCGCTGAGGCGCGTGCGACGCTATTCCACGTCGGACCGGAGCGGCACGCTGTTTGGCGGCGACATTGACCAGGATTCGATCTGGGGCTTCAACTCCAAGCCCGAGTGGTGGGACTTTCAACTGCTGGGCGAGCGCGAAATTCTCGTACCAATGCACGCGGGTAAGTACGGTACCCTCGACGTGTGGTGCAGCAGCGATGGTACAGCCAGTTGGGTTCCCTGCGTGGAGTGGGAAAAACGCAAGGTCTGGCTCATAAAGGGCACCCCTGAACGCTTGCCTGTGTACGCGTTCTCGAAGCGCCACCTGTGGGTTGACCAGGAAGTATTCAACGTAACCACCTCCGAGATTTTCGATAAGGCAGGCGAGCTATGGAAGGTGTGGCAGAACACCTTCTGGTGCACCGAGTCGGTGCGAGACAATCGACGCTACGAGGACAAGCGCCTGTTCACTCCGGCCATTGCGATGATCGACTTCCAGCTGCGCCACAGCTCGCGCATAACGCCTCCGGGGCCAGCCAATCCCATGGAACACGACTGGATGTTTGAGACCAGCGAGGAGTCCTTGAACGTGCCCGAGTTCTACACCATAGCCAGCGTTCTCAACGAGGGGCGCTGACGCTGCGCCTCGGCCGCGGCGCAGAAAGCGGCCTGGGAAAGAGCAGGACGGGTGAAATCGCTGCGCCGTCCGCTGCTGCTGTTCGACGGCGACTGTTCGTTCTGCCGACTGTGGGTCGAGCGTTGGCGGCGAAGCAGCGGCGACAGCGTAGACTACGCCCCCTCGCAGCAGCGGGGCGGTGAGTTTCCGGATATAGCCCCCGATGTCTTCGAACGCACGGTGGTGCTGGTCGACGTCGACGGTTGCGTGTACCGGGGCGCCCACGCGGTGCTGCGTGCCCTGGCCGCTTCGGGGCACGGCCGCTTGCTCGCGGCTTACCAGCGGCTGCCCGGTTTTGCCCCCGCCGCCGAGCTGGCCTACCGCGTGGTTGCGGCCAACCGCGTGCTGGCCTCGTCTGTCACCCGGCTGCTGCCGCCTGCTTCTCGCGCGCGCTACCTGTTGACCCGCAGATGTTTCCTGGCCGGGCTGGGCCTTGTCTACCTCGCCGCGTTTGTTTCGCTGTGGGTGCAGGTGCAGGGTTTGCTGGGGAGTTCGGGCATCGCGCCGGCAGGCGAGCTGTTGCAACGCTCGGCGGCGGCCGTACCCGGGCCCATGCACTGGTGGCGCTGGCCCACGCTGATGTGGTTGTGGCCGGGTGACGTCTCGCTGCACCTGCTTTGCGCCGGGGGCGTGGTGGCGGCCTTGATGATGGTGGGCGGCCGCGCGCTGGTGGCGGCGAGCACGGTCGCCTGGCTGCTGTACCTTTCGCTGTTTACCGTGGGCGGCGTTTTTCTCAGCTTCCAGTGGGATATCCTTCTGCTCGAGGCAGGTGCGCTGGCCCCCTTTTTTGCCCTGGGCTGGCGAGCGGGCCGCGCCCCTTCTCGGGCGGCGTTGCTGCTGTACCGCTTGCTGTTGTTCAAGCTGATGTTCATGTCGGGGGTCGTCAAGCTGCTGGCCGACGATCCAGCCTGGTCGAACCTGTCGGCGCTCGACTTTTACTACTGGACACAGCCCTTGCCGCCGTGGACCGCCTGGTACGCTGATAAGCTGCCCGCCGGGGTACAGCGGGCATCGACCGCGCTGACGTTCGCGATCGAGTTGCTGCTGCCCTTCGCCTTGTTGGCCGGTCGTCGTGGCAGGCAGCTGGCAGCGTCGGGGTTTGCGCTGCTGATGGTGGTCATCGCCTTCACCGGCAACTATGGCTTTTTCAACCTGCTGACCCTGGTCCTGTGCCTGCCGCTGCTCGATGACCCCGCACTCGAACGCTTGCTGCCGTCGAGGGTGGCAGGCCTGCTGCGGAGAACCCCGGGCGATGGAGCAGCAGCTGCACCTGGCGCGGGGGCTGTAAACGCAGCCGCGCGCGCGGCTGGCCTTGCCGCGCTGCTGTTGCTGGCCGCGCTCAGTCTCGGTCATATGACCGGCCGCCTGCTGGGCTACGCAGCGCTGCCCCCGGCCCTGCGCGCGACGATGACCAGCTTGTCGTCCCTGCACCTGGCCGGTGGGTACGGCCTGTTTGCCCGCATGACCAGGCAGCGAAGCGAGATAGTAGTAGAAGGCAGTCTCGACGGCCGCCAGTGGAAGGCTTACGAGTTTCGCTATAAGCCCGGCGACCCCGCGCGGCGGCCGGCTTTCGTGGCACCGCACATGCCCCGCCTGGACTGGCAGATGTGGTTTGCCGCTCTCGGTGACTACCGCCACAACCCCTGGCTGACGGCGTTTATGCGTCGCCTGCTGCAGGGTTCGCCCGCGGTCATGGGCCTGCTGGGCGATGACCCCTTTGATGGCCGGGCGCCTCGTTACCTGCGGGCACTGCGCTATGACTATCACTTCAGCCCGGGCGGTGACGACGACGCCTGGTGGCGACGCGAGCCGCGTGGTCTCTACGCGCCGGTGATGGAGCGACGTTAGCTTGCTTGAGTTGTCGCGGCCATCGTGGCCTCATGCGCGGCTGCGGGATGGCGGCAGGTGGCAACAGCCCTGCGAACGCATCCACGGGAGTTAAAGAATACAGATGAACATCGCCGAGACCGACGCCCTTTTGACCACCACGCGCTCCGTGCGCAAGCGGCTCGACTTTTCCCGGCCCGTTGAATCCGAGCTGCTCGAAGAGTGCATAGACCTGGCGCTGCAGTCGCCAACCGGGTCAAACCAGCAGGGCTGGCACATAGTGGTCGTCACCGACGAGGACAAGCGAAAGGCCATAGCCGACGTGTACCGCGAGGGCTTCACGGCTTACCAGGCCATGAAAGAGGGCGAGGACCCCGGTTTTGGAGAGGACGACCTGCGAGCCGAGCAGATGCCGCGCGTGTATGACTCGGCCGGTTACCTGGCCGAGAACATGGAGAAGGCGCCGGCCTTCGTGCTTTTCTGCGTAGAAGGCCGGGTGGAGAATGCCGGTGTCATCGGCCAGGCGTCGTTGTACGGCTCGGTGCTGCCCGCTGCGTGGTCGTTCATGCTGGCCGGGCGCGCGCGTGGACTGGGAATGGCCTGGACGACCATTCACCTGTTCAAGGAGAAAGCCGTGGCCGAGCTGCTCGGGCTACCCGATAACGTGACCCAGACCGTGCTGTTTCCGGTGGCGTATTTTACCGGCGACGGCTTCAAGCCCGCTAAGCGGCTGCCGGCCTCCAGCGTTACCCACTGGAACAGCTGGGGCAGCAAGCGCGGCTGAAAGCTGGCTGCCTTCTATCGCGACGCCGCCCTTGCGGGCACAATGATCGAGGGGCCCTGTTCGGCCCCCGGTACTGAGGTCCGTTCGAGCGGGCTGATACGTGCGGGCTGATACGTGCGGGCTGATACGAGCGTGCAGGTGGCGGGCGGCAAAAAGAAAAAGCGAGAGGCGAATCCTCACCTGTGGGTATCGAGTACCTACTTTGCCGAGGGGTTTCCGTACAGCGTAGTTCACCAGCTGGCCGAAGTTCTGTTCAAGGAAGCGGGCGCCAGCCTGCAGGCCATAGGCCTGACTTCTCTTTTTCACCTGCCCTGGAACCTCAAGTTTCTATGGGGCCCGCTGCTCGACGCCTTTGCGACCAAGCGGGCCTGGATGGTAACTGTCGAGCTGCTGATGGCCGTCCTGCTGGTGGGCCTGGCGCTGGTCGCAACGAGCGGGCAGGTGTTGCTGCTTGCGTCGCTGTTGTTTGCTTTGCTGGCCGTGCTGTCGGCTACCCACGACATAGCCATCGATGGCTACTACCTCGAGGCGCTCGACGAGGACGACCAGTCGCGTTTTGTAGGCTACCGGGCGTCGGCCTACAAGGTGGCGATGATGCTGGTCGCCGGCCCCACGCTGATCTTTGTCAGCAAGGTGGGCTGGACAGCCGCGTTTGCGGCCACCGCGGTGGTCATGTTGCTGTTGATGGCCTGGCACCAGGTTTTTCTGCCCAGGGTAGAGCTGCAGCAGCGCCCCGCCAGGATGATGCTGGCCACGCTGTTGCGCGGGCGCGTGCTGGCGGGCGCGGTCGTGCTTGCAGCGTTGTTGCTGGCGGGCCGGTGGCTGCTGCCACAGCTGCAGCCGTTGCTCCCGGCTGCACTGCAGACGGTATCTGTTTCGGGCTGGATCGCGATCTCACTGCTCGCGTCACTGCTGCTGGCCATGGCCATGTTGCCCCGGCTCAAGCGTGCGCTGGCGGGTAGCGATTCGTTCTACGCGTCGGCCTTCGTCGATTTTCTCGCCCAGGACAGGGTGGGGCGCGTACTGGCCTTCGTGGTGCTCTTCAGGGCCGGCGAGTCCTTCCTGCTCAAGATGCGCTATCCCTTTCTGCGCGATCTCGGTATGAGCATGGAGCAGTACGCGTTTGCCAGCGGCACCGTGGGGCTGGTGGCTTCTTTCGTGGCCACGCTGCTGGGCGGCTACCTTATTTCAAAGCACGGGCTGCGGCGCTGGATATGGCCTTTCGTGCTGGCGCAGAACACGCTCAACCTGCTCTACATGTGGCTGGCCAGCGGATCAGGCGAGGGGCTGTCGGCTTGGACGCTGGTGGTTACGCTCGAAGCTTTCGGCTCGGGCCTTGGCACCGCCGTGTTCATGGTCTACCTCATGCGCTGCTGTGGCAGGGAGCACCGGGCGGCCCACATGGCGTTGCTGACGGCCTTGATGAGTCTCGGCTTTACCATAGCCGGGGTGGCCAGCGGTTTTCTCGCCGATGCGCTCGGGTTCACGAGCTACTTCGGCTTTACCTTCCTGGCTTCGTTGCCGGCGATGGCCTTGATACCGCTGCTGCCCAAGCTTGATCGGACGGCAGGCGCCGGTGGTGCCTGATGCTCAGTCGGCCGGGCTGATGCTCGCTACCGAGTAGCCGGAATTTTCCAGCGCCTTGGAGCAGGCTTCGCTGCTCAGCTGGTGGCCCCCTGACACCGACACCTTGGCCGACTGCGTTTCGAAGTCGACGCTCACGCCGGTGACGCCGTGAATGCCCTCGAGCATTGACTCGATGGCTGACGGGCAGCGTATGGCACAGCTCATGCCCTCGATGGCCAGCACGTAGTCCTGCGCGTTTGCGCTGGCGCCGGCTTCGTCGGCAATGGCGCTGCTGACCGCCGGGCCCACGAACTGGGTACCCATGAAAAAGACCGCTGCGGTTGCCAGCGCGGCCAGTGATACGGCTGTTCTGTTCATCATGACAAGTAGCCTCCGGCTAAACAGTATAGCCGTGTCACTGGTTAAGAGCAGGCCCCGGGGCAGTATTTCCACGAGAAAATTCTACCAGCCCGCTGCCCGGCTCCCTGCCGACCTCTTCGGGGTGGTCAATATGCAGGCAGTGGCCGCTTGTTCGCCAGCGGCGGCCCTGTAGTAATTGACCCGGTGAAATTGACTCGGTGGACGTCGATAAACATCTTTGTCGGGTGAACGACGGCTGCCGCATGCCCGCCGACTGGGAGCCGCAGGCCGCCTGCTGGCTGGCCTGGCCCTACAGGAGCGACCAGTGGCGCGAGCTGGAGGGTGCTCGGAGCCAGATTGCGGCCATGTTGCGCGCGCTGGCCGAGCCCGTGGAGGGAGCCGCGCTGGCGCCGGAGCGCATTGAGCTCCTGCTGGCCGATGACGATTGCGAGCGATCGGCGCGTACCCTGCTCAAGGGTGTGGATGCGGGCTTTCACCGCGTCCGCTACGACGACGCCTGGTTGCGCGACACCGGCCCCGTGTTCGTGATCGATGATAACGGCGGGCTGGCAGCTCGCGGCTTTGCGTTCAACGGCTGGGGCGGCCGTTTCGCCCTTGATCTCGACTCCCATGTCACCACCGACCTGGCCCGCCTGGCCGCCGCGCCGCTGTTGTCTTCTCCACTGGTGTTCGAGGGAGGGGCGGTGGACAGCGATGGACGCGGCACGCTGCTGGCCTCGCGCAACTGCCTGCTCGACGGGCGTCGCAACCCCGGCCTGTCGCTGGAGTCGTTGCAGGCCGAGCTGTGCTCAATGCTGGGTGCCGAGCATGTGCTGTGGGTCGAGGGCGCGCTGGCCAATGACCACACCGATGGCCACGTGGATACCCTGGCCCGTTTCGTGGGGCCCGGCTTGGTAGCCTGCGCGCTGCCCGCTGACGACCACGACCCGAACGCCCGACTTCTCAAGCGCCTGGCCGGGTGGCTGGGTGAGCAATGCTCGGCCGACGGACGGCGACTGGCCGTGGTCAAGCTGCCTTCGCCGGGCCTGCTGCCCGGCGGTGACGGCGGGGCCTTGCCGGCCAGCTACCTGAATTTCGTGGTGGGTAACGCGACCGTCGTAGTGCCTCAGTTCGGTGTAGCTGCCGACGCGGTTGCCGTAAAAACCCTGTCGGGCTGTTATCCCGGTCGCCGGACGATTGGTCTGCCCGCGGGCCAGCTGCTGGCAGAGGGGGGTGCTTTTCACTGCGTGACGCTGCAGCAAGCGCTCGTGGCTGCCTGTCCGAGCTCGGATGCGGGGCCCAGACGATGAGCAGACCGGAGCGGCTGAAAGTAGCCGTGCTGCAGGCCGATCTCGGTGCCGGCGGCAGTGCCAACCTCGAGCGCGTTGAAAAGCTCGTGCGCCGTGCGGCCGCACTGGGTGCCCGGGTCGTGGTGCCGCCGGAATTGTTTGAGCTGCCGTACTTTGCGAGAACCCGCGACCGGGCGTGGTTGCAGCGGGCGAATTCCGCAGAGGAAAGCCCGGCGCTGCAACTGGCCTCGCGGCTTGCCGCCGAACTGGAGATCGTCATACCGGCGTCGTTTTTTGAGCGCGACGGGGAGTCGGTGTTCAACAGCGTCGCCGTGCTGGACGCCGACGGCCGGATGCTCGGCCTGCACCGCAAGTCTCACCTCCCCGCTGGCCCCGGTTACGAGGAGGACTATTATTTTGAAGCGGGCGACGACTTGCCCCGCGCCTGGGACACGCGGTGGTGCCGACTGGGAGTCGGGGTCTGCTGGGAGCAGTGGTTTCCCGAGTGTGCGCGGGCGATGGCGCTGGACGGCGCCGAGCTCATGGTGTTTCCGTCGGCCATCGGCAGCGAGCCGGGCCACCCCGAAATAAACAGCCGGGCTGCGTGGCAGCGGGTAATGCAGGGCCACGCGGCGGCCAACAGTGTGCCCGTGGCGGCGGCCAATCGTTGCGGCCGCGAGGGGAAGTTGGAGTTCTACGGCGGGTCGTTCGTGACCGGCGTGAGCGGGGAAATTATCGCGGGTGTCGCGGAGGGTGGCAACGAAGTGTCGGTGGCGGAAATCAACCTCGAACAGGCGAGCGAGTACCGAGAGTTTTTTGACCTGTTGGGGTCGCGACGCCCGCGCTTGTATGGGATGCTCTCGGCCTCGCTTGCGGGCGACGGAGAAGAACGTGGGTAGCCTGAAAATTTGTAGCCTTGCCGATGTCAAGCTCGACGAAATAGCCGCTTTGCTGTACGAGCAGCGCCTGCGGCTGGGCCCGTTAACACCGGCCGCGCAGCAAGGCGACGCCTTGCGCACGGTGTGCCTTGAGCTGGTGACGGGACTGGCCGCCAACCGGCGCTGCGACACCGCGGTACTCGTGCAGGGCAAACGGGTGGTTGGCCTGCTCGCGGGCGAACGACAACTTCACGCGCCTGAGAAACTGGAGTCGCTATACCAGGAGCAGCGCTCGGTGCAGGTGCCCCTGCACGGCTTTGCCCTGGCCGAAGACATAGAGCCATTTGCCGGGGTGGCTGCCATGTACGGACATCTATCGGGCCGCTGGCTCGAAGATGGACTGATGACTCACACGCTGGACCTCGCAATCGGCGACCGGGCGGTCACGGATGCCTGGGTGGCCATGGGCTTTGGTGGAAAGAGCGTCTGCGTGTTACGCGAGACCCGGCTGCCGGTGGAGAGCAACAGCAGTGTAGCCACGCGCCTGGTCGATCCGTTTGACGAGCAGGCCGCGGCTGTTGCCGACCAGATGCACAGGCAGCTGAGTAACTGGCAGGCCGGGTCGCCGATGTTCTGGCCATACAACGGCGAGCCCGACGCTGACTACTCGCGGCTGCGCAACGAACTATTGGCGGGAGACGACGCGGCCATGTTTCTCGCCGGAGACAGCGACAGCGCCAAGGGCGTGGTCGTACTCATTCCCCCCTTCTTCATCAGTCGCCTGTTCGACACCTCGAGCATGCTCTACTTGTGGGAAGGCGTTTCGGCAGCCGGGCAGAGAGGCGAGGGCACGGGTTCGGCACTGCTGGCCCAGGCCATGGCCTGGGCACACGGCAGGGGCGTGCGTTGGTGCGCCCTGCACTTTGCGTCGGCCAACTCGATGGGTGCGCCGTTCTGGACAGGTCACGGTTTTGTGCCGGTGGCCGATACGCTCAAGCGCGTGCTCGACCCGGCCTGTGCGTGGGCGCGCGGGAGTGAATCGTGAAACGGAATTTCGTACTGGTGGCGGCACTGTTGTCGGGCCTCACCCTGTTGCTGTTCTGCGTGCTGGGTCCCGCGGTAGACCGCAGCATGAACAAGGTGGGCGGCGGAATGCCGCGCGAGCCATCGGACAGGGCCCGTGAACTCTACGACTCGTTGTTCGTGGCCGACCTTCACGCCGACTCGTTGCTGTGGGGGCGCGATCTTTCGCAGCGCGGGGAGCACGGTCACGTTGACCTGCCTCGCCTGCTGGCCGGCGGGGTCGCGTTGCAGGCCTTCACCGTTGTTACCCAGGTGCCGATGGGCATCAACATAGAGAGCAATCCCGCCGACAGCGACATAGTGCTGTGGCTGGCGTTGGCGCAGCGCTGGCCACCTGCCACCTGGACCAGCCTGGCCGAGCGCGCGCTGCTACAGGCGCGCAGGCTCGACGAGCTCGAGGCCGGCTCGGACGGCCAACTGCTGGTGCTCAGAACTTCGGCCGACCTCGACGACTATCTTTCCCGGCGAGGGCGGGGCGAGAAGGCGGTGGCCGCCTTCCTGGGCATAGAGGGGGCCCACGCCCTGGACGCTGAGCTGGCAAATGTTGATCGCTTGTTCGACGCGGGGTTCCGCATGATGGGCCCCACCCATTTTTTTGACAACGCGGTGGCCGGCTCGGCGCACGGGCTGGCCAAGGGCGGGCTCACGGGGCTGGGCAGGCAGGTCATCGCGCGCATGCAGGAGCTGGGCATGATAGTGGACCTCGCGCATTCGTCGCCTGCCACCGTAGACGAGATCCTGGCCCTCGCAGTCCGTCCGGTCGTCGTGTCTCACGGGGGTGTGAAGGGCACCTGCGACAACACCCGTAACCTGTCGGACAAGCACCTGCGCGGCATAGCGGCCACGGGCGGGGTGATCGGCATAGGATACTGGGAAACGGCCGTCTGCGGTGACGGTCCCGCCGACATTGCGCGCGCTATAGTGCACGCGATCAAGGTGGCCGGTGTGAGCCACGTCGGCCTGGGGTCTGACTTTGACGGAGCGATCACCGCCCCCTTTGACACAACGGGACTGGTTTCACTGGTCGACGAACTACTCGACGAGGGATTGTCCGACGACGATATTGCCGCCGTCATGGGCGGCAATACCTTGCGCGTGCTGCGCGCCGCGCTGCCGGCTGGCTGAATCCGCACCGCTTCTTAACGATCAGGGCTTGGCGTAGGGAATCTCGAGATCTTCGAGTTTTCGGTACAGCGAAGACAGACTGATCGACAGTTGCTGCGACGTGGACTTCTTGTCCCACTCAGTGCGCTCGAGGACCGAGACTATGTGATTCCTTTCGTACAGCGCCATGGCCGACTTGAGCTCGTCGCCAGCGGCCTGCATCGGGCCGACGGCCTCGACCAGTCGCGAGGGTAGTTCGTCCACGCCGATCCAATCGCCAGAGCCCACGATCATTGCGTGTTCAATGGCGTTGTCGAGCTCGCGCACGTTGCCCTTCCAGGGTGAACTGACGAGTATTTTCATGGCCGCGTTTTCTACGCCCTTGAAGTGATGGTTCATCTCGTGGTTGTGGCGGCGCACGAGAAAATCGACCAGCGGCGGCACGTCTTCTCGGCGCTCCCTCAGGGGGGGGATCTCTATCCCGAAGACGTTGAGCCGGTAGTAAAGGTCTTCGCGGAACTCGCTCGCGCCGACCGCCTCGTCGAGGTCCTGGTTGGTGGCCGCGATGATGCGGATGTCAATCTTCGTGGGGGTGGTCGATCCCACTTGCAGGACTTCCCTGTCTTCCAGTGCGCGCAACAGTTTTACTTGCAGGGCCAGCGGAAGGTCGCCGATTTCGTCGAGAAACACAGTGCCACCGCGTGCCCTCTGGAACAGCCCCTCCTGGCCGGTGACGGCGCCCGTGAAGGCGCCCCTCACGTGTCCGAACAGCTGGCTTTCGAGCAGGTTTTCCGGGATAGCTCCGCAGTTGATGGGCAGGAATATCTTGTCGCGGCGATCGCTGTAACGGTGTACTGCGCGGGCGACGACTTCTTTGCCGACGCCGCTTTCGCCCGTGATGAGCACCGTGGACAGGGTGGGTGCTACCTGCTGAATCTGCTCTGCGATTTTGCGCATCGCGGGACTTTCACCCACAAGGTTCTCGATGTCGTAGCGAGACTCCACTTCTCCTCGCAGGTGCTGGATCTGCCAGGCGAGGTCCCGGCGTTCAAGAAGCCGACTGATCTTGAGCAGCACATCGTCGTAGACAAGCGGCTTGATCATGTAATCGTGGGCGCCTTCCCGCAAGGCATCCACTGCGGTCTCCACGCTCGCGTAGGCAGTGACCAGTATTACCAAGGTCTGCGGGCAGAGCATGCGCACCTCGCGCAGTAATTCTACGCCGTCCATCCCCGGCATGCGGAGGTCGGTCAGTACGAGGTCGAACTCGGCCTCGTTGATTATTTCCCTGGCTTCTTCGCCGCTTTCGGCGACGTGGGTATCGTAACCCTCTTCTCGCAACACGTCGGCCAGGCTTTCGCGGCTGGCGATTTCGTCGTCGACTACCAGTATACTCGCGTTTATAGGCATGATTTGCTTACCCTCCTTCTTGCGCCGGGTTGATGCCACCGGCAGTAGCTTTTGACACTGCAGGCGCTGGCTGCAAACTCTCGAAGCTTCTTATGCTTTCGCTTGTCGAACGTACAGGGCAGGACGCTGAATCCCGCACCGCGCTGCTCTGTTTCCTGGAAATCAACGCACCGGAGCGTGAGCGGCTGGCCGGTCTGCGGCGGTTCTTCGAAGATATCGCCGATAACATGATGGAGGAGTTCTACGAGTATCTTCTCAGGCACGAGCAAACGGCTGCTTTTCTCCAGGACCCGGCCCTTGTCGAGCGCTTGAAAAAAGCGCAGCGCCGACACTTCATCGAGCTTGCCGACTGTTGCGACTCCGAGGAGTACTTCGAGGCTCGGCTGAAGGTGGGCATGGCGCACGCGGGGGTCGGGCTGAGGCCCGAGTACTACCTCGGCGCTTACTCCTCGCAGCTGGCCTACGTGTCGGCGTCGGCTTCCAGGCGTTTCGCGGACGACGACCCAACCGAGCTCGAAGCGAACCTGCGGGTGGTCACGAAGGTGATCACACTCGACATATGCCTTGCGACCGAAGCGTACATTTATGGCGGCTACGTTGAGAAGTCGCTTTCCGAGGCTCACCAGGCTGCCGCCATTCGAGCGCGAGAGGCCCTGGCCGAAAAAGAACAAGAAGAACGGCGGAAGGAAGAGCTGCTCAGGATGGTCGTGCACGACATCAGGAGTCCGGTAACTGCCATCATGGCGGCTTCGCGCGCGGCATTGCGACGTTACAAGGACCCAGCGGAGCCGCCCGGGCGACAGTTTGCGCTCATAGAAGAGAGCGGCAAGAACGTTCTTAATATCATCGACGAGATTCTCAACGTGGCCGGGCAGGCGACCGGCGATATGCCTATCAACGCCTTGCCTTTTGACCTGGCTGTTCTGCTCCAGGACTGCGTGGCCGAACTCAGGCCTTATGCCGAACACACCGATCATTTTGTCGAACTGTCCTGCCCCGGCAGCTTGCCGGTGAGCTGGCTTGATCCCTTGCTCGTGCGGAGGGTGGTTTCCAATCTTCTCGTAAACGCTTTTCGGCACACCCCGGCCGGTTGCAGGGTGGAGATTTTTGCTGGGCCGCTGGCTGCAGCTACCGCGGGTGGTCAAGTTGCAGGCAGCGAGACCGCGATGACTGACGGCGTGCTTATACGGGTGGCAGACAACGGGTCGGGTGTTTCGGCGCGGGTGGAGAAGCGTATTTTTGAAGGCGAGGCCACCGGTGTTCTCAAGACCGAGGGGGCTTCTCTTACCACCGGGCTGGGCTTGCCCTTCTGCCGGCTGGCCTGCGAGCGCCTTGGAGGTAGCATAAAGCTCACTCGACAGGGCGGGTTGGGGGCCTGTTTTGTAATCGAATTTCCGGCAGGCTGAAGTGAACACGGCGGTAGTTGTCGCGCCAGGCCCCGTGCCGTTGCCGCCTTCGACCCGGGTACCTGACGCGACTACCCTCTGCGACGAGGGCAGTGCCGAAGTTGCAACTTCCCTGCCAAGCCACAGTTGGCTGGCAGATCCGGGGGCAGCCTTATTATTGGGGCCATAAGCGGCTTCCCGGGGGTGGATAGGTAGATCTCGAATTCGCAAAACCGAGAAAACCGGGGTGCTGGATTCCCGGAAGCGGGAATACTTCAGTTAGCCCGGCTGGTTGCCGCCCGGGCGGAACGGGAGGTTCGGGCGGGGTCTTTTTCGCCGTCGGCGGAGCTCTCAGCTGCCTTCTCGATAGAGCTTTCGAGTTTGTCGAGCCGGTGGCCGTGCCCCATGGTTTCGTCGGGCCTGTCGAGCAGTCGGCTGAACCCCCGCATACGTTCCTGGACCATGACGAAGAGTTCGGGGTAAACAGTCAGCAGTTCGGTCTGCTCGATGGCAGCGGTTATCTGTTGGGCTTCGAGTTCGGTTACGCCCTCGCTGACCCTGGCTCGCGCTTCGTCCAGCTTGGCTCGTTCGCGGTCAAGGGCCGATTGCATCGTGACCAGGAAAGGGCCGTCGTCTACGTCAACTTCCATTATGGCGGAGAGTGCCTTGAGTACGCGGGCGTGAAAACGCTCGTCGCTCGCCAGGCCCTTCCAGAACTCTGCGAGTTCGTTATTCCCCGCGTGAAGCTCGGCCAGCTCGTCGTACATTCTGCCGGTTTCGTCTTCGATGCGGGCGCAGTTATGGAGTATCTGCCGCAGGTACATTACACCCGTGTCGCAAGCAGGTGTCGTGCCAAGACTGCTGGGCACGCTGATTTCCCGGTGGCGCTGCCCAAGCTGTTTATTCGCTTGCTGGAACTTCGCAGCCCTGGGAAAAAACCAGGCATTGTTTCTCCGTGACGTGGACAAGAACCAGCGCGCTTGGTGGCTTTTCCGGGCAGCTGGGAGTTTTAGGCGGGCTGGCACGGCACCTGCACATTCGCAGGCGAGTCGGTGCTGTCGGTAACAGAGGGGAGCTGGCCCAGGCCGGGCCAGTGCCTGGCCGCGAGGAGGTAAACGGGCGTGAAGACTTTCAAAAAAATACTTGCCGTTACGGACTTGTCTTCAGAATCCCTGTCTGCAGTTTCTTATGCCGGCCACCTGGCCCGCGCCCAGGGAGCGAGTCTTGTCGTGCTTCACGTGGCTCACAGTACTACTGTGCTCTTTACCGAGTTCGTGCCGGGAATAGACATGACCGCGATCGACGAGGAAATTGAAACCGCGGCCCGCGAAAGACTCGGGAGTTGGGCGAAGCGCCATCTGCGCAAAGTCGAGCAGTTGGAGTTGATCGTGCGCAGGGGGCTCGTGCCCGAAACGGTGTGCGAGGTGGCGGCTGAGACCGGCGCCAGCATCATCGCCATGGCCACCCACGGGCGCACCGGCGTTGGCCGCATGGTGCTCGGCAGCGTTACCGAGAAGGTACTCGCCCGGGCTCCCTGCCCGGTGCTGGTTGTCAGGCCTCCCAACCCGGTGGTCGAGGTAAAATCCGGCTGACGCATTCCGGGTTGACCCGTTTCCTGGGTTGACGCAGTGCCGGTGGCCCAATAGCCTTGCCGGTCCGCGGCCTGAACACGATGGATTCCCAACCCGGCAATGGAAAAAACAACAGCGCAGCCAGGTCCCTGCGTTTCGTGGTGGACGACGGCCTGGTGCTCGTGGGCGACGCCCACGGTGACAGTTCTGCTCCGCCGGTGTTGTTGCTGCACGGCGGCGGCCAGACGAGGCACGCATGGAAGAACACGGCCAGGGAGCTTGCAGAGGCTGGCTATTACGCGGTTGCTCTCGACCAGCGTGGACACGGTGACAGTGGTTGGTGTGAGCGCGGCGATTACGGCTTCCAGGTTTTCGCCGATGACCTATGCCGGGTGGCCGGACAGTTAAACGGCGCCGTCGCCCTGATCGGGGCATCGCTCGGTGGCCTGGCTGCGTTGATCTGCGAGGGTGAGTTGGCACCGGGGCAGGCGTCGGCGGTGGTGCTGGTAGACATCGCCCCGCGCATGGACAGCGACGGAGTCGAACGTATCGTTGCTTTCATGAAGGCCCGGCCCGATGGCTTTGCGAGTCTCGAAGAGGCGGCCGATGAAGTAGCCGGCTATCTCCCTCATCGACGCAGACCGCCATCGGTCGACGGCCTTGCCCGAAACCTGAGACGGGGCGAGGACGGGCGCTGGCGGCGGCACTGGGACCCCGGTTTTCTCAGCGCGCGCGGCACATCGGAAGACAGAGAAAACTTTCACCTCCGCTTGATGAAGGCAGCCGCTTCGCTTGAAGTGCCGACGCTGCTGGTTCGCGGCGGCATGAGCGAGATAGTGAGCGAAGAAGGCGCGCTTGAGTTTCTCAACGTCGTGCCCCACGCCGAGTACGTCGACGTGGAAAAGGCCTCGCACCTGGTGGCCGGGGATCGCAACGACGAGTTCTGCTCGGCGGTGGTCGAGTTTCTTTCACGCACGGTACCCGCCTGACGGTACCCGGCTGACCTTGCAGTTGGATTAACTCCCCCCGGAAGGGTGGGGAGCAGGTACATGGGCGCTCGGGACTGCAGCTGATCGTGCCGGACGCACGCAAATACCTTGACAACAAGGAGTTAAGCAGTGTTCTATTGTACAAGCCCCGGGGCCCGATTTTTATGGGGTGTCCGGGGCTTGATGTTCGTGCAGTATCGACTCTACACAGCCCTGCTGGCTTCGAGCCTGGCCCTGCTTTTTCCGGTGGCGGCGGTGTCGGCCACCATAACCATCATCAACCTGGACTCGGCCGGCGTGGGCCTGAACGACACGACGCCAGCCACTCCCGTGGGCGGCAATACCGGCACCACCAAGGGTGCCCAGGCGCTGCAGACTTTCGAACACGCTGCCTCGATATGGGCGGGCCTGCTCGACAGCAGCGTCGAGATAAAGGTCGGCGCCAGCTTCGCCGCTCTCAGCTGCACGACTAATTCCGGTACGCTTGGGTCGGCGGGTACGCAGACGGTCCATCGCGATTTTCTCAACGCTCCGCTCGCTTCTACCTGGTACCCGCAGGCCCTGGCCAACGCTCTTGCGGGGAGTGATCTCGACCCTGCGAACAATGATATAGGTATGCAGTTCAATGGCGCGATGGGCACCACCGGCTGCCTGGAGTCGCTATCCTGGTACATGGGTCTGGACGAGGTCGAGCCTGCTAACACCATCAACCTCGCGAGCGTGGCGTTGCACGAGATCGGCCATGGACTCGGATTTGCCAGCTTTGTAACGCTTTCGTCGGGGGCACTGTTCAATGGCCTGCCGGACGCATACAGCAGCCTGCTCGAAGATCACTCCACCGGCACGCTCTACCCGGCCATGACCAATGCGCAGAGGGTGACGGCAAGCAGCGATACCGGCGACCTGCACTGGACCGGGGCCGCGTCGGTGGCTGCATCGGGGTCGCTCAGTTCGGGCGTGCACGCCAGTGGCCACATCGAGATTTATGCCCCCAGCCCGCAGGAGCCCGGCTCGTCGGTGTCTCACTGGAGTACGTCCGCTTTTCCCAACGAGTTGATGGAACCCAGCCACACCGGTCCCGATCTTGACCCTGGGCTGGCGCTGGAACTCATGGTCGATCTTGGCTGGCAGCTGCTCAGCGCTTGTTCAGGCGGGGTGCCCGACGGTACGGCCTGCGATGACGGGTTGTTCTGCAACGGCGCCGATACCTGCAGCGGGGGAGCGTGCAGCAGCCACGCCGGCGACCCCTGCAGCGGGGGTAGCGAGTGCAGCGCCACCTGCAACGAGGTTGCCAATAACTGCTTCGACATCGCTAACACGCCATGCACTGCCGATGCCATCGAGTGCACCGCCGACGTATGCGACGGCGCAGGAGCGTGCAGTCACACCGACGCCAGTGCCCAGCCTGGCGGTTGTGGCGACGACGGCACCTACCGTTGCGACGACTCCAATGATCCGGGTGGTCCCAGCAGTTTTGTCTACGACGACATCGCCTCCAGCGGTACCTCGCTTGCGCTGGCAGATGACGCGTCGTCCGGCGCGGCGCTGGGTTTTACGTTCAACTATTACGGCACCGATTACACGTCGCTGAACGTATGCTCGAACGGCCTGGTTTCCTTTACCGACAGCAGTTGCCCGCTCACCGCCGCTTCTATACCCACCGCCGCTGCCCCTAACGCCGCTATCATGGCCTTTTGGGAAGACCTGAACCCTGAGCTGGGCGGAACAATCCACTATGAAACCCTGGGCGCTGCCCCGCAGCGGCGCTTCGTTGTGCAGTTTACCAACATACAGCACTTCGGCGGTGGCTCGCCGGCCAGCTTTCAAGTGGTACTTTTCGAAAGCGCCAATAACATCGAGGTGAGGTACCTGTCAGCCATCCCGGATGGTGGCACGCACACTATCGGCATTGAGAACGCCACGGGAACCGACGGCATACAGGTGGTAAACGGAAACCCCGGAACCCTGGCCAACTTCACGATCCGTTATGACACCGGCGTCGCCTGTGACGACGGCAACGTGTGTACCTTCCATGACATATGCGTTTCGTCGGTGTGCAGCGGCTCAAACCTGGTGACCTGCACGGCCAGTGACCAGTGCCACGACGTAGGAACATGTGATCCGGGTACGGGCGTCTGCAGTGACCCGGTTGCTGCCAATGGAACTGCCTGCGACGACGGCGATGCGTGCACGCAGACCGACAGCTGCCAGGCGGGCGTTTGCACGGGCTCAAACCCGGTAACCTGCACGGCCAGCGACCAGTGCCACACGGTTGGAACATGCAACCCGGGTACCGGCGTCTGCAGTGACCCGGCGGTGGGCAACGGTACCGCCTGCGACGACAGCAACGCCTGCACGCAGAGCGACAGCTGCCAGGCGGGTAGCTGTGCGGGCGCCAACCCGGTTGTCTGTAACGCCAGCGACCAGTGCCACGACGTTGGAACATGTGACCCGGGTACCGGTGTCTGCAGTGCCCCGAACGCCGCCAACGGCACGGTCTGCGACGACGGCGCGTTCTGCAACGCGGGCGAAACCTGTACGGCTGGTGTTTGCGGTGGCGGTGGCTTGACCGACTGCTCGGGCGCGGGCGACCAGTGCAACACCGGCAGCTGCAACGAGACCAGCAATGCCTGCGAAGCCGTGGTCGCCAACGAGGGCAATGCCTGCGACGACGGGGATCCTGCCACCACTGGTGACCAGTGCTCGGCAGGCGTATGCAGCGGCACGATTCCACCGCCGCCAGCCGTGGTGAGCATTTCACTTCCGGCGGGCGACCCGGTGCCAGGACAGATAATCACGGGTGAGCTACTGATAGAGACCAGCCTGCCGCTGGGTAACTACGGAATAGATATAAACTGTGACGCCGCGTTGTTGACGATAGTGCCCCCGGTATCGGGAGGTAATACCACCGAGTTTACAGCTGCGCCGGTGCAGAGCCTGGGCGCTTGCAGTGCGACCCTGAGCGGATTTCAATTCTCTAACCTTTTGTCACCAACCGGGGTGGTGAGCGTGGCCCATGTACAGTTCGAGGTGCTTGCCGGGGCCGTTGCCGGTAGCAGCAGCACGGTTGACCTGGTTCCCTCGGTCATTGGCGATACTGACGGCAACAGTCTCGCGTTTGTTGACCTGGATAATACGATTACGATTGCCGCTGTATGCGGTAACGGCCTGCTCGAGCTGGGCGAACAGTGCGACGACAGCAACACTGACGCCGGGGATTGTTGCTCGGCGACCTGTACCTTCGAGCCGGGCTCCTGTGACGACAGCGATGCCTGTACGCAGAGCGATAGCTGCCAGGCCGGGGTGTGCACGGGCTCGAACCCTGTTGTCTGCACGGCCAGCGACCAGTGCCACACGGTTGGCAGCTGCGATCCGGGTACCGGTGTCTGCAGTGATCCGGCTGCTGGCAACGGAGTGGTCTGCGATGACGGAGACGAGTGCACGCAGAGCGATACGTGCCAGGCGGGGGTGTGCACGGGCTCAAACCCTGTTGTCTGCACGGCCAGCGACCAGTGCCATGACGTTGGCAGCTGCGATCCGGGTACCGGCGTCTGCAGTGACCCGGCGACGGGCGATGGAACTGCTTGCGATGACGGAGACGAGTGCACGCAGAGCGATACGTGCCAGGCGGGGGTGTGCACGGGCTCAAACCCTGTTGTCTGCACGGCCAGCGACCAGTGCCATGACGTTGGCAGCTGTGACGCGGGGACCGGTGTGTGCAGTGATCCGGCGACGGGCGATGGAACTGCCTGCGACGACGGCGACCCGGCGACCACCAGTGATGTATGTACGGGCGGCGTGTGCAGCGGGGTAGATCTCTGCGCGGCGGTGACCTGCACGGCCAGTGACCAGTGCCATGACGTTGGCACTTGTGCTCCGTCAACGGGCGCCTGCAGCGACCCAGCGTCGGCCAACGGTACAGCCTGCGACGACGGCGATCCCGTTACGACGGGCGACGAGTGCGTAGGCGGGGTTTGCGGCGGGACAGATCTCTGCGCGACGGTTACCTGCACGGCCAGCGACCAGTGTCATGTAGCCGGTAGCTGCGACCAGGCAACTGGCCTTTGCAGCGATCCGATCGCCGGCAACGGCACCGGCTGCGACGACGGCGACCCGGCCACTACCAGTGATGTATGTACGGGCGGGGTGTGCAGCGGGGTAGATCTCTGCGCGACGGTTACCTGCACGGCCAGTGACCAGTGTC
>JACKQG010001330.1_pt1 | contig 34496 bp, 17 predicted proteins | sample 8237621 | NCBI WGS metagenome assembly JACKQG01 (sample SAMN15677084, study PRJNA649215) | marine metagenome | biome: marine; feature: Black Sea; material: saline water; isolation source: suspended particulate matter (SPM) from the Black Sea western gyre | collected 2013-06-09/2013-06-10 | depth...
TTGTATTTTTATAGATTCAGTATACCGTAATGAATGGATAGATAAAGAATGTCCTTTTTGATTGCAGGCCAGATCGAAACTGGCGTACAAATACGTATAAAATTCTTCAGAATAATGTTGGGTGACCAACGCAATATCCAACACTCGATTTTCAGATGGTATTGTATGACGATATTTGCTATAGCCCTGTTCTCTTGCAGCTTGGAGAATCGTTTTGGCGCTTGCCGATTTTCCGCTGATCTTATTTGATAAAACACGAGAAACCGTGGAAATGGAGTATCCGGTTATAGCAGATATTTCTTTTAATCCTTTGGGCATAACGTAAAATTAATTCATATATTTTGCATTTGGAATGCAAATATTTTGCTAAATAAAGGAATATTAATTGCTTGACATCAACAAATTCTTTGTATAGTTTTATAATTAGATATAGTAACACATTTAATGTGGTTGCTTTGTTGTTCTTCAGATAAATCTTGAGAATCAATTAAATTAAGATTTTTCTATTAGTTAAGTAGTAGTAGTTAAGTTCAAATACCAAAGGAGACAATTATGAAAAATAAAGCATTGGTAATAACATTAGTCTTACTGTTTATCGGTCAACTTTTTGCTCAGGGAGGAACAAAGGTAAGCGGCACTGTGACAGATGCTACGACAGGTGAAGGGTTACCTGGTGCAAACGTGGTCGTAGAAGGGACTGATCTCGGAGCCGCAGCAGATGTTGATGGTAACTTTTCCATTGAAAATGTTCCAGGTGGTTCAACATTGACAGCGTCAATGATTGGCTATGCTGACCAAAGTGCAGTTGCAGCTACAACCGTTAATTTTGCCTTAACAGCAGAAGCTATTGCAGGTGAAGATGTTGTAGTCATCGGTTACGGAACACAATCCCGTAAAAATGTAACCGGCGCTATTTCATCATTGAAGGAAGGAAGTTTCACTAAAGGTGCGAATTCCGATCTTCAGTCTTTACTTCAAGCTCGGGTACCAGGCATGGTAATTACTGCAAACAATGGTGACATTGGCAGTGAGCCCCGGATCCGCATTCGTGGTGGCACATCCATCAATGCAAGCAATAATCCGATCATTGTAATTGACGGCGTACCGATCAATAATTCATCAGCGCTTCCCAATCGTTTTGCCACTGGTGGGGGTGATGACTTAAATGGCACCCAGGATAATCCATTGGGTATGTTGAATCCCAGCGATATTGCATCCGTTGATGTTCTAAAAGACGCTGCCTCTTCTGCTATTTACGGGGCACGGGGTGGAAACGGAGTGATCTTGATTACCACCAAAGAAGGACGCCCTGGCGATGTTTCTTTGACCTACAGTGGCTCTACCAGTTCTTCCAGTATTATTAAAAAGCTGGATATAATGGATGCCAGTGAATATAAGAGTTATGCAAGCAGCGTTGGCGCAACCATTGATGATGGCGGTGCCAACACAGACTGGCAGGATGAAGTCTTCAGAACGGCCATTTCCAAAAGTCATAATGTTTCATTCAGCGCCGGTACTGCACAAACACAATACCGAGCATCAATCGGCTACTTGGACCAACAGGGTATTCTGTTAAATTCAGAACGACAACGGTTATCTGCCCGGTTGAATGTGCGGCACACTATGCGTGATAATAAACTTAAATTGGGATTGAAGATCAACCCCAGTTTCGTCACGCGCAGCAATACTCCTCAATTTCAACGGGCCGGTTATTTTGGTGGTGTATTCACCAATGTCTTAAAAATGAATCCGACATACCCGGTGTACAATGATGATGGATCATATTATGAATATTCCACCACGACCATCCGAAATCCCGTTGCCCTGCTCGAAGAAACAACTGACGTTGGCGAAGATATCCGTGTCTTATCCATTGTTACTGCAGAATATGAATTGATTCCGAAGTTAAGGGCAAAAACGACCATGGGCCTGGATCTGGAATCGTACTCCCGTAATGTTTATGAACCCAATACGCTACCCTACGCTGCAGCAGTTGGCGGACAAGCTGCTAACGAAAATGCTCAAAGAAAAAATGTCCATTTTAACTCAACACTGAATTATAGTACAAAAATGGGTAGTTCAAGCATTGACGCTTTGGCCGGATATGAATTTCAGGAGTTTACAAACAGCGGTTTTGGAGCAGTCAGTAAAAACTATGTTACCGATTTTTGGCTGAGCAATAATCTGGGTGGTGGCGCAGATTGGACAACTCAACCTTACTCCTATAAAAATCAGAACCGTTTGGTTTCTTTCTTTGGCCGTGTCGCATATAGTATGGGTGATAAAATTAATGTATTGGCAACCCTCCGCAGGGAAGGATCCTCCCGCTTCGGTGATGATAACAAATGGGGTATGTTTCCTTCGGCATCTGTTGGATACCGCGTTACCAATGATATTAAAATAAGGGCCAGTTATGGTGTCACCGGAAACGAAGCAATCGGGAACTACCGCTCGTTGGTTACACTTGGTTCCGGAGCCAATGCTGTCATCGGAGGATCATTGATGGCAGGTGTTTCCGCGAATCAGTTACCAAATCCTGACCTGAAATGGGAAACAACCAGCGATATGAACCTTGGTGTGGATTTTGCCTTGTTGGATAATAAAATTACCGGTACTGTGGATGTGTATTCCAAGACAACCGAAGATATGTTGGTGGAGGTTAATGTACCTCAACCGGCAGTGGTGACCACCAAGCTGGACAATGTCGGGAGTGTGGAAAATAAAGGAATTGAATTTTTTATTAATTCTGTGAATATGTCCACGAAAGAAATGACTTGGCAGACCAGCTTCAATTTTACCAGCAGCAAGAATGAAGTGGTTAGTCTGGGGAATGATGTGGACTATATTATTACCGGTCCCATTGGCGGAGCCGGGCTAAGCAATGTATTTACATCGATCATTTTGCCTGGTGAAGCATTTGCATCTTTCTTCGGATGGGAATTCCTTGGTTATGATGCAGACGGACAAGAAATATTATCCACAGATGGTGGCCCTTTAGACGACGGCAGGAAAATTTTGGGTTCTCCTTTTCCTGATTTCACGTTTGGTATAACCAATACGATAAATTACCAGAACATAGACTTCAGCTTCTATATTTGGTCTGTGCAGGGGAATGAGGTTCTGAATAATACCCGCTTGGAATACCAACGACCCTCCAATCCATTTAATAATATTAATCTTTTCAACGAGACGAAGGATGATGTGGCAGATGGTTTAGGTAAAGACGCGGCAGTGGGTTATACAGATCGATTCATTGAAGACGGGTCGTTTATTCGTCTGCAAAATATCACATTAGGTTACACGTTCAATACCGCTCATTTTAAAAACTTACGCTTGTATGTGAGCGCTGATAACCTGATTACCCTGACGAGTTATAAAGGTTTTGATCCGGAAGTAAGTACCATTACCGGACTGGCTGAGGGAGTTGACTATACCAACTATCCCAAAGCAAAGACCATTTCTCTTGGTATAAACATTGGATTATGAAAGGAGTCTTAACATGTTGAAAAATAATAAAATATCTCGATTTTCAGTCCCTGCTCTCTTCGTCTTATTGCTGTCTTGGAGTTGCACGGACTTGGCGGAAGCACCCTACGATTTGGTAACAGCGGAGAACTTCTATAGTACTGAGGCAGAATTGACCGCCGCTGTGGTCCCTATCTATAACAGTCTCGCTCCGGCACAATGGGGCGCCCCAATGTTCTTACAAGAGGTCGCATCTGACGCTATTGTTGTTCCCACCCGAGGGGGTGACTGGGACGATGGCGGAACTTGGCGAGCTCTTCAAGAGCATACATGGGACGCCACTCTTGGTTCTGTTGGTGATGGTTGGGCAAATGCCTATGGTGGTATCGCCAGAGCGAATTCTACGCTGGATGCTCTGTCATTAGCTGAACAGACTGATTTGGTCCTGACTTATACGGCAGAAATTAAGGTACTCAGGGGCTTATTTTACTGGTGGCTCATTGACCTTTACGGCGATGTACCCCTTGTAACTGCATCAGAAACGGATCCGGACAATCCTCCGGGGCAAACTTCCCGGGCGGAAGTGTTTGACTGGATTGTGAGCGAAATTAATGCTTCTCTGGGTGATCTCGAAACATCGCACAGCTCAGCAGGTCTTGGCCGGGTAACCAAAGGAGCAGCCAACACATTGCTGGCGACCTTATACCTGAATGCCGGGGTCTATACGGGTACACCCATGTGGAACGAATGTATCGCTGCCTGTGACGTCGTCATTAATTCCGGTGAGTATAGTCTGATGTCTACCGTTACCGACGTCTTCGCACTGGAAAATGAAGGAGCCGCAAATACGGAATTTATTCTCTATCAAGCTACGTTACCTTTGGATGGAGTCACCTTTTTCCGCCACATGGCAACTCTCCATTACAATCAGATCCCCGCCAGCCCATGGAATGGATTTTCAGTGCTGACGGATTTTTATAACAGTTTCGAAGAGGGAGACGACAGGTTGGACCAGATATTGGTAGGGCAGCAGTATGTATTAGGTGGACCCGCTATGGGCGATTCGGCCTTTGATCGTAATGGTAACCCGTTGGATTTTCAAGTAGAATTTCCTCTATTTGATGCCAGCGAAATGGATGGACCCCGTATGCTTAAATGGCCCATCGATCCAAATATGAGCGGCTGGTTTTCCGGTACCGACTATCCCATTTTCCGTTACTCCCATGTGTTGCTGGCAAAAGCGGAAGCCTTAGTTAGATCGGGTAGCAGCGGCGATACTGAGCTTAACCAGATACGTGAACGGGCTGGCCTTGATGCAATCACCGGTGCGACTGCTGATGATATTTTTAAGGAACGCGGTCATGAATTACTTTGGGAAGGTTTTCGTCGCCAAGATCAGATTAGACATGGAACATTTCTTGATGGCTATACTTTAAAGCCAGACGTCAGTGCAGACTATAGAGTAATCTATCCTATTCCGCAAAGTCAGTTAGATGCAAATCCAAATTTGGTGCAAAATACAGGTTATTAATTATAGGTATTATAATATCTCCTTGATGAATTCGACTCCGACAACTTGTCGAGAGTGTGAAATATAAGCCTATAAGAGAGCGGCAGGATTTAATAATTGCCGCTCTCTTTTTATATGGAATCCGTTTTTAATAATATTTGTAAATATAAATGGGTATTTCCTATCCTTTTTTATTGTTGTACTAAACAAAATCCAACGATTGAAATAACATCTTTATTTACGTTATTGCCCAGTGAATTAACAGGAATTGAATTCGAAAATATACTTGTAAATGAAACAAAATTCAATGTTTTCAAATATCGGAATTATTATAATGGCGGCGGTGTGGCAATAGGGGATGTAAATAATGATGGTTTACCGGATATTTACCTTAGTTCAAATCAGCATACTAACGAACTTTTTATTAATCAGGGTTATTTTAAATTTGAGAATGTAACTAGACAAGCAAAAGTGGCTGGAACTCATAAATGGTCCACGGGTGTCTGTATGGTAGATATAAATGGCGACGGACTCTTAGATATTTATGTGTGTAATTCTGGCAATATCAAAGGAGATGACCGTGCGAATGAACTTTTTATCAATCAAGGAATCAGCGAAAAAGGTATTCCCACATTTATAGAAGCTGCGGCAGACTATGGAATTGACGACCGTGGATTTTCCACGCACGCTGCTTTTTTTGATTATGATCGGGATGGTGATCTGGATTTATATGTACTGAACAATGCGTTTCGACCATTGAGTACCTTTGATCTTTCAAATAATCTACGTGAAGAAAGGGATCCTTACGGCGGAGACTACCTTTACCGAAATGATAATGGAAAATATGTGGATGTGAGTGCAGAGGCAGGCATCTACGGGAGTGTCATCGGGTTTGGCTTGGGCTTAACAGTAAGTGATGTCAACAACGACCACTGGTCGGATATTTACGTAGCCAATGATTTCTTTGAGCGCGACTATCTCTATATCAACAATCACGATGGCACCTTTACAGAAAACCTGGAGAATATGCTTCAGCACACTAGCCTTTCATCAATGGGATCAGATATTGCCGATATCAATAACGATGGATTCATGGATATATTTACGACCGATATGCTACCGGAAGATGATTATAGACTAAAAACTACATTTATCTTCGAAACGTATGCATTTAATGAAAAAAATGTTGACTGGGGATATTTTCACCAGGTATCACAGAATGCTCTACAGTTAAACAACGGGAATATTGGATCAAAGGGTCAAATGACATTCAGCGATATTGGACTATTTGCCGGGGTGGCGCAGACTGATTGGACCTGGGGTGTTGATATTGTGGATCTGGATAATGATGGATTTAAAGATTTGTTTATGTGCAATGGCATTTTTAGGGATGTTACCAACCAAGATTACATTGAAGATCTATCGAGCGATGATAATATGCACAGGCTCATGAGCGGAGACCGAATCAGCATTCCGGAACTCATTGAAAAGATACCCTCAACGCCTTTATCAAATTATATTTTTCAGAATGAGAAGAATCTAACATTTACTGACAAAACCATGGAATGGGGACTAGATAACATAAGTTTTTCCAACAGTCTTGCTTACGGTGACCTAGATGGCGATGGTGATAATGATTTAGTTATCAATAATGTAAATCAACCTGCGTTTGTCTATCGTAATGAAGCGGATACTCTCACAGACAACCACTATCTGAAAGTAAAATTAATAGGAGATGGATTAAACACTTTTGGTATCGGCGCCAGAATTGATCTTCATTGTGATAACAAGCAATTATTTGTTTTGGAACAAATGCCCATGAGAGCATTCCAATCATCACATGATTATATGCTTACTTTCGGATTGGGGAAAATCGCAAATATAGACTCAATGATCGTACTTTGGCCTGATGGAGTCCAAAGTAAATTAGATAATATCCCAGTGGATACCACGGTTACGGTTCGGCAACAAGAGAGTTATACCATCCCACAAAAAAGAATAAAAGAAATTGCGCCGGTTTTTTATGAAATAACAAATGAATTTCCACTCAGTTTTACACATAACGAAAATAAATTTATAGACTTTCAACGAGAACCCCTTATGCCCCATAAATTATCAACCGAGGGCCCTAAAATCGGGAAGGGTGATGTAAATGGAGATGGCCTGGGAGATATTTACATCGGTGGTGCAAAAGGCTCTCCCGGAAAATTGTTTGTTCAAAAAGAATCGGGCGTTTTTTTAAGCACAAATGAAAAATTATTTGAGCAAAATAGTATTTCTGAAGATGTGGGAGTATCTTTCTTCGATGTAGAGGGAGACGGGGATATAGATATTTATGTTGTAAGTGGAGGGAATGAATATTCCAGACAAGCGCCTGCTCTTCAGGATCGTCTATATATCAATAATGGACAAGGTGACTTTTCTCTTTCTAAAAATAAGCTGCCAAAGTTTTATGCCAGCGGTTCTTGCGTTAAACCGGGAGATTTTGATGGTGACGGAGATCTGGATTTATTTGTTGGGAGTCGAAGCATTCCATGGAGATATGGATTGACCCCCACCAGTTACTTGCTGGAAAATGATGGGCTGGGGAATTTTTCAATTGTTACTAAACAATATGCCCCTGGCCTAGCAAACGTTGGACTAGTCACTGATGCGGAATGGGTCGATTACGATAATGATCAGGATTTAGATTTAATTATCGTTGGTGAATGGATGCCAGTTACCATCATGCAGAATAATGATTCCATACTAATTGATGTTACAGCCCAGGTTGGTATGCACGAAACTAATGGATGGTGGAACTGTATTCTGGCTGATGATATTAATGACGATGGTCGCGTTGATCTAGTTGTCGGCAATCTTGGTAAGAATTCGAAACTACAGGCATCGCTGACAGAACCGACAACCATTTATATATCGGACTTTGATGGGAACGGTCTGTTGGAGCAGATACTATGCTATTATAAACTTGGTAAAAGCTACCCCACGCTCCTGAGGCCCGAGATGGTAAATCAACTACCCTATTTGAAAGCGCAGTTCCCAGCACATGCTGACTATGCCGGAAAACAGATAACGGACATTTTCTCTGCCGAACAATTGAGCGGAGCTACGGTACGGAAAGTCTATACGTTTGCCACGACTGTTTTTTACGGAAGTGATGACGGAAGATTCAAATCACATCCTCTTCCGCCAGAAGCGCAGTTTTCTCCGGTTTATACTATTATGATCAAGGATTTTGATAAAAACGGTTATAAGGACATCCTTCTGGCCGGAAACTTTTATGGTGCTACAGTCCAGCTCGGAAGGTACGATGCCGGTTACGGTACATTGTTAAAAAGCAACGACGGGGTGCGTTTTACACCTATGTCTATTCAGAGAAGTGGGCTGTTTCTCAAGGGTCAGGTTCGAGATATGGTTTCTCTGACTAGTCGAAACGGGCAAGACGTCATTATTTTTACACAGAATAATGACCAGGTTCAGGTTTATGAGATAACGGATCAATTTGATCATGGTAAAATAAATTAGGGGGAAAAGAAATAAGAGATGAACTATGTTGATTGGATAGTCATTGTTATCTACATAACCATGGTCATAGGCATTGCTTTTCATTTGACCAGATCACAACAAAATACGGAAGATTATTACCTTGGCGGAAGAAAGATTAAGTGGTGGCAAGCGGGCACTTCTACAATGGCCACCCAATTAGGGGCAATCAGTTTTATTTCTGCACCGGCATTTGTAGCTCTGAAACAAGGTGGTGGACTGAAATGGTTGTCTTATGAATTCGGTGTCCCCTTGGCGCTTATTGTTGTAATGGCAGTGATTATCCCCAGATTTTATCGAGGAAATTACATTAGTATTTACGAGTATCTTGAAAATCGTTTTGATAGCGGAACAAGGTCGTTGGTAAGTCTTTTATTTCAATTAGGCCGTGGGTTGGCAACGGCAGTGACGGTACTCGCCGGCGCACTTATTATATCAACCGCTTTATCCATATCCACAATTTCGGCAATTCTTATACTTGGAGTTGTTACTATTATTTACGATGTGGTAGGAGGGATTCGTGTGGTAATTATCAGCGATGTACTACAAATGGTTATCATCATTACTGGGATCGCTATTTGCGGTGGAGTTGCTTTACACATGGTGGGTCTAGAACATGCTTGGGCAACTTTCAGTCCTGATCGTTTTCAAATCCTGGATTTTGAACATTGGGGAATTTCAGCCGAAGGAAGTTATGGTTTTTGGCCCATGACCATCGGAGGATTCTTTTTATATGTTTCATATTATGGAACGGATCAAAGTCAGGTGCAGCGGGAATTAACTGTAGGTAATGTAGATGAAGCCCGAAAATCGCTGCTGATGAATGCTTTTGGACGCTTCCCCATGGTATTGATGTATTGTTTAATGGGAGTATTTGTCGGTACTATTTTTGCTTCTCCAGAATCCTTAACCCACATTGCGTCGGTCATGAAGCTGGAACCTGAGACCTTAAGTAAAATGCTTCAAAATGATCCGGATCGGATGATGCCGCTTTTTATTTTCTCCTATTTACCCCATGGAGTTATTGGTTTTATTTTCGTAGCAATTATGGCGGCGTTGATGTCAAGTCTGGATTCAGGATTAAATTCATTAAGCGCTGTGACTATGAAAGATTTCTATCAGAAATATATTAAACCGAACAGTTCTGAACAACATGACCTGATCGCGTCGAAAATCATAACATTAATCTGGGGAATATTTTGTATTATTATTGCGATAATTTTTTCCTCAATTGGCGAAGCAACCAGGCATACTACTATTGTGCTGATTAATGCTATAGGTAGCATGTTGTACGGCCCTATTTTAGCAGCATTTTTGATAGGTATGTGGACAAAATCTGTGGGAGCACGGTCGGTAAAGGTGGGAGTGGTTGCTGGTATCATATTTAATCTTTTTTTATTGAAATTTACGGAATTATCTTGGCTATGGTGGAATGTTTCCGGTTTTATGTCTACTTTTTTTATTGCGTTTCTGATATCTATTATTTTGGGAACTAAGGATCCGGGTAAATCTTCAGTAAATGACTTAATTGAAGAAGAAGATACTTCTTCAAAAACCTGGCCTAAAATATATGTAATGGTCGTTTTATATTTTTTCCTGATGATATTCGTTTCCTACCTCATTCAGAATTCAGGATAAACAGAAATTACGAATAATAAACTGCCAAATTATTATCACAGTAACAGATTTTGTAATATATGAATAACCTTAATGCAAATTCTATGGATTACCTTCAAATTGTTGAGCCTGATAAAACTCCTTTTGTTTGATGTATTAATTGAGAGAAAAATTGGGTAATGTTGCTCAATAAAAGACACAGACCACAACAATAACTATTGTACCAATACCTTCTATTTGATAGGTATGAAACACGATCAAAATTTTTTACATGGAATTCATTTTTTGATTTTTTTGACAACAAAATAAGTAAGTAGTTTTATTCTTGTCCACAAAAATTATATTAGAACGAAAATTTTAGCGTGATATACCCATTTGTTTTTTCATTCTTGAGAAGAAACGATATTCATAGTTCAACAGGTAGTTTGGGTAGATTTAATTCAAGGCGCGGTCCAACTCCCATAAATTTCTCTGACATAAAACCAATGCCAATAAGTGGACTTAAATGGTAATTAGCAACCACGCGATGCCAAAATCCACTACCGCCATCCGACAGTACAGACCAGTGTCCATTTCCGAGCCACAACGAACCACCAAATCGCAAAGGGTACTTTGCCTGTTCTATACCTACACCAAGTCCAACTTGACAATATGATAATGGTGCATATGTCAAGCCGACATATCCTTCAGCCCAAAATTCACTAACAAAAAACCACGCAAATGTCCCAAATTGGTTTTCAATATTACCATGTGTCATATTCCCAGTAATTGATGGTGACATTAGGGGAAAAGCAGTAGATAGCATAAACTTATTTATTCAAATCTGGAGAAAATTAAATGAGACATAAATTAATTAACAAAACCCTTATATTAGCAGGGATGATATTATTTGTGTTTTTCAGTAGTTGTGAAAAAAAGGTTGAAATTAACCCTGAAACAGCAAGGCAAATGATTACACATCGAAATCTCGGACTGGCATATTTAGAAGAAGGGCGATTTATCGATGCAGCAGATGAATTCAAAACGCTGATTGATATTTTTCCGGATGAACCCTTGGGTTATGGAAACCTTGGTTTAACGTATATGCAAATGTCGGGAGAACTCAAACAAGCTGAAAAATGGCTGCTTGCCGATTTTAAAGTTCCCATGGTGAATTCAAATTCTATCGTTTCTCAAATTTTCCAACGTTACCAATCCTTACTTAAGGTACGCTCTAACTACACTGCTTTTCATCTCTTTGGTGAAAAAAATTATTGCAGGAAATCCAGCTATTTTTACTCTATTACGGACATCACCATCCAATACTGATACAATCCTATGTTTATATAATGTTTCGGCGGAAGCACAAAAACATATTGAGAATGGCAATACAATAAATTTACCCGGAACACTACAAGATTTTCTATCAGGCCAGCGGTTTTCAACCACAGGTCAGCAGTGTAATATTACGCTGAAACCTTATAAAGTTCTATGGTTGCATTTCGTTGGGTAACCGCCATCCATGGATTTCTTTATTGCTGTGTCTCAAATGATCATGTAATTTTGTAGTTGAATAGAGGATACTTATATCCTTATTAAATGACGCTTGGGATAAGAGAGGTTAAAAAATGGTAAATAAATCAAATCATATTGAAAGAACAAAAGAATGGAAACATAAATTACTTTTAGTCATATCCGGACTTCTGTTTTTTGAAACATTAACAGGTCTTTTCATTTATTTGCTCCCTTTCAGCATTTCAAATCAAGTAATGGTCATATTGCACACCATGATTGGCCTTGTGTTTATTCTTCCTTTTACATGGTATCAGGTCCGCCACTGGGTGATATACCGCTCCATGAAAATGCACAATATTAAACTCAGCGGATATCTCTCCTTGATTGTTACCGTGGTGGCAGTTGTTACAGGACTTGTTTTAACATTTCAAGCTGTTTTTCTTACGAAAATTAGTTACGGCTGGGATCTGATACACATTATATCAACATTTGCACTCATAGCGACTCTTCTCCCTCACCTTATTGTGGTTATTATTCGTGATTATAAAGATCGCTTACGAGAAGGCTTACAGCCGGTTCGAAAAGCACAAAAACAATACGGTCTGCATTCGTTATTTACTACCGGAACGCTTTTTGCCATTACCGCACTTTTGGTGTATGCTTATGAACCAATTAAGCTAATGGATAAGTTTCCTAATGATTACAGCTATCTTTATGGAGAAGACCGTCCTTTTGCTCCCAGCTTAGCACAAACAGGTTCAGGCGGAGCTTATGACTCTCGTTCTTTAGGTGGATCTCAAAGCTGTGGGACTTCAGGATGTCATGAGGAGATCGTCAAGGAATGGGAAACCAGCGCTCACCGTTATTCGTCTATGGATCCAGCTTTTCAGGTCGTCCAGAAAGTAATGGCTGAACAAAATGGTCCCGAATCAACTCGATACTGCGGTGGGTGTCACGATCCAATATCGTTATTTTCTGGAACAAAGAATATTTTCACGGAAGAATTAACCAATCTTATCGGATATCAAGAAGGTGTTTCCTGTATCATTTGTCACAGAATAAAAGAAACCGATGTCAAGGGTAATGCCAGTTATGTGGTTTCTCAACCAAAGCGTTACATGTTTGAATTGCATGAAGGAAAAACAGCCCAAGTAATAAAGGATTTTTTAATTCGCGCATATCCAAAATATCATGTCGAAAGTCTGCAACACCGTTTGTTTAAAAGTCCCGAATTTTGTGCTGCGTGTCATAAACAATTTATTGATCAGGAAATTAATCAAGTAGGGTGGGTACAGCTTCAAAATCAGTATGACAACTGGCGGAAGAGCCGTTGGAACCACCCGGGGGATCCGACGAAGACGATTGAATGTCGTGAGTGCCACATGCCTTTAATAGATTCACAAGACCCCTCCAGCGGTGACCCGTTAGATTACAACCGCAGTGTTGATGATAAGAAGCACCGCAGCCACAGGTTTTTAGGAGCCAATCAATTTATACCACAGCTTCTGGATCTCCCTGGCGCAAGTGAGCACATTGCTCTGACAGAAAAATGGCTCCAGGGTAAAATCGAAATTCCTGAAATTGAAGATAAGTGGAAAACAGGACCAGCGGTTCCTTTGGAATTGGTTGTACCGGAAAAGGTTACTTTTGGCCAGGAAGTAAATATTCAGGCAATGATCGTTAATAATAAGGTCGGACATGATTTCCCTACTGGTCCTATGGACATTATTCAAGCTTGGGTAGAATTAATTGTGAAAGATCAAAATGGAAACGAGGTTTTTTCTTCAGGACTCGTTGACGACCGGAATTTTATACAACCGGGATCATTCATATTTAAAGCGGAATCAGTTGACCAATACGGTAATCTCATTGACCGGCACAATCTGTGGGAAATGGTAGGCGTTCGTTATCGCCGGGTTCTATTTCCTGGTTTCTCCGACAAAGCCGAATTTGCGTTTTCTTGCCCCGGTAATGTTTCGTCCGATGGGGAACAATCCGATACCAAAGATGAGTTTCAGTTTCAAGTATCTGATAACCAAATAACGGAATTACATATTTCTGCAAAGCTGCTTTACAGAAAAATTGATCAATTCTTGCTTAACTTTCTTCTTGGTGAAGAATCTGGCGTGACAGCACCGATTTCAGTTATTTCTGAAGACCAGAAAATAATAGAAGTCGTATCTATAGAAAAATTGTAAATACGTGCCAGTAAAATTTTCCCAGCGAAAACGGAGTATTTTTACGACCTCGATTAGTATTTTCATTGTTGTTGTACTAGTATCCGTTACAATTTGGTTAATCTCGAAGCCGGATTCACCTTACAGACCGGGTGAAAAAATAGAAGGACTGACGACTGACTTAGCCCGCGATATTCCGGACAATTATCCAAGAATCGTTTTTGTAGATGCTACTCAAGATGCGGGGATTTCCTTTAGACATTTTTCCGGTAAGCGATCAACTCAACTTCCCGAGGATATGGGATCAGGCGCTGCTTGGGGCGATTACGATAATGATGGCTGGTTGGATCTGTTTATAGCCAATGAAGTGGGTCCTCTTACGTTAACGGATGAAGAAGTGACTGCCTCTCCTGCGCATTGCGTCCTGTACCATAATAATGGTGACGGCACCTTTGAAGAAGTGAGCAAAGACGCCGGAGTCGATTTCCGGGGCTGGGCCATGGCTCCCACATGGTGTGACTATGACAACGACGGGTGGTTGGATCTTTTCATATCTTGCTATGGCGAGAACATTTTTTATCACAACAACGGTGATGGTACATTCACCGATAAGACCACAGAAACGTGCCTTGGCGGAAAACACGGCTTTTGGACCGGAGCCTCTTGGGGTGATTTTAACCGCGACGGTTTCATTGACCTATACGTCTGCGGTTACGTTAAATATGTACGTAATAAAAATCATAATACAACATTACAATACGATGTTGAAGTTCCCACGAGTATCAATCCTTCATCCTTCAGCGCAGAACACAATCTGCTATATCGAAATGATGGAAACGGACATTTTATAGAAATGTCCGCAAAATCCGGCGTTGAGGATTTAAACGGTCGCAGTCTCTCTGCTGCCTGGTGTGATTTCGATGAAGACGGCTGGCCTGATCTATACGTAGCGAATGATGTCTCCGATAATGTAATGTACAAAAATAGAGGCGATGAAACGTTTGAAGAAATCAGCCACGCAGCGTATGTTGCCGATTATCGCGGAGCCATGGGAATCGCTGTTGGAGATTGGGACGGAGATGGGGACATGGACATGTTTATTACCCATTGGCTCGCTCAGGAAAATGCTCTTTACAGCGGAATGCTGTCCCAGCTTTCTCAGCTGGATATAACTTCAAGTACAACAAAATTTATGGATGAAGCAGATCGCCACGGATTGGGACAGATCGCCCTCGATTTTATAGGATTCGGCACCTCATTTTTTGACTATGATAATGACGGCAGACTGGATTTGTTCGTGGCAAACGGCAGCACGATTCAGCAGATAGAGAAGCCATGGCTGCTGACTTCAATGACCAATCAACTTTTCTGGAACCGGGGGATGGATGAAGGATTCTACGATGTTTCAGCTGTCAGCGGAGAAGTTTTCAAGTCGAAACATGTGGGCAGAGGTGTTGCCTTTGGAGATTATGACAATGATGGTGATGTTGATATTTTTGTTGTTAACAACGATGGCTCCGGACAGTTGCTGAGGAATGATGGCGAAAATAATAACCAATGGCTGGGAGTGAGTTTAGAAGGAGTGCAAAGTAATCGGCAGGCCATGGGCGCAACGCTTCGTTTGAAAGTTGGAGATCAGGTACACCTGCGTCAGGTGGGGGCACAAAGTTCCTACCTCTCTCAAAACAGTCTAACCGAGCATTTCGGTCTTGGAGCCGCATCAAAAGCGGATGCCCTTGAAATCATCTGGCCAAGCGGACTCATTGAACGTTTAACCAATATTGCGGCTAATCAAACAGTGCGAATAACTGAGGGGGACAACTCCCTATAAGAATGGACTGATGAGGGGCTGCCGAATAAACAATATGCGCAAAACAATGATGATACTGTTGATCTCTTTTCTGACTTTGTTCGTTTTTATCTCACGGCTAAAAGAGGACTCGTACCACAAAATACCAGAAGAACAAAGTAACGGAAAAACTGTGGTGGAAAAAGAAAGAATCCAGCGCTTTTGGGACGTCTATCGTCAAGCTGCAAAATACCGTATCGCCGGCAAACCCGACGAAGCTGCTGGTAAATATCTTAAAGCGATAGAACTGAACAACCAGCATGAAGACGCTCTCTATTATTTGGGTAATATGTACGTTGAACTGGACGAATTTGAAGCAGCTGAACAAACGTGGAAACATTTAATAAAAGTCAATCCAAGCAGTACTCGCGCACATGTTCAGTTGGGCATGCTTTATCTCCTGTTCCCACATGAGGCCCTATTCAATATTGATGCGGCTGAAACAGAGTTTCAACGTGCCTTAGCGATCAACAAAGAAGCAACAACGCCACTGCTCCGCCTTGGACAAATTGAACTAATTCGAGGAAACCTATTTGAGTCTCAGCGTCTCCTTGATGCTGTTATTCGTTCGAATCAAAGGAGTGTAGAGTCACATTTTTTAAGAGGCTATATCGATTGGAAAAGGAAAAATCCACAAAAAGCGTTAACTTTTTTACTTAAAGCCGGAGAAAATTCACGACCTTTAGCAACGGTTCAAGATTTCTCTGGCGAAGGAGATACGAAGACAGGTCATATTACAGGTTTATCAGGGAACCGGGGTATGCTCTTTGACGTTTTCTTCGAAAATTTGTCTGATTTAAAAGAAACTGATTTCTCCCAAGAAATGTATAGAAGATATAGGAAACTGGATATGTTTCTTGAACAAATAAGAAAGAAAAATCAAAATGGAAATGAAACTTAAATTAAATAATTACGCACTTACTGTAACATGGTTAATATTACTTGTGTTTTTCAGTAGTTGTGAAAAAAAGGTTGAAATTAACCCTGAAACAGCAAGGCAAATGATTACACATCGAAATCTCGGACTGGCATATTTAGAAGAAGGGCGATTTATCGATGCAGCAGATGAATTCAAAACGCTGATTGATATTTTTCCGGATGAACCCTTGGGTTATGGAAACCTTGGTTTAACGTATATGCAAATGTCGGGAGAACTCAAACAAGCTGAAAAATGGCTGCTGGATGCAACTCAACTGGCGCCGGATCACCCTGACATAGGTTTTTTGCTAGCAAAAGTATATGAATTAACAAACAGAAATCAACTTGCTGTCAACATACTTGAAAATATACTAGAGACAAAACCGATACATATTCCATCACTGTATCAACTGGCATTGCACTATTCAAAAAAGAGTGGCATGAAAGCACAAGAGAAAGCAATATCCTGTTTGTCTGAAGTAGTCAATGCCTTACCTGCCAATATAGCGGCACGCCTCAGGCTCATTGAATTACTGCTGCGTGACGGCAAATCAGGAGATGCGGTTCATCAAATGGAGACTATCCGACAGATACTGCCCAGACTACCGGACGGTTCAAGAGAGATATTCCATAAAGCATTAGAACTGATGCGTAATGATAATGCAGAAAAAGCCTATACGCCTGCTATCATGTTTCACAACGTAATGAAACCCACATCATTCTATCAGGCATCTATAACCCGTTTGAGAGGTAGCAGTGGCCCCATTGCCGGAGCACCTATCTACCGTTTCAGTCACAATGTGTCTTTGCCAAGGAAGAAAGGAATACCGGATGCCCTCAGTTTTACAGATGTTACACATACAAGCGGATTAGATATTGTTTCAGTTGGTGAAAAGGGTACCATTGGTGATGACAAACCGCTGACAATTATGGCAAATGGCGATTATGATGGTGATGGCGATGAGGATATTTTTATTTCCCAATGGCTGTCTTCCGGGAGAGTTAGCCGACAGTTCTTATTTACAAATAATAACGGTACATTTACTGACTTTGCAGCTCATGCCGGTATCTCTCACTCCGGTAGAGATTTGTCTGCATTATTTGCCGATGTTAATAATGACGGTTACCTTGATTTGTTTATCATCAACACCATTTCGAATAGACTTTACCACAATACCGGTGACGGAGCTTTTCATGATGTGAGTACTGCTGCCGGTTTGGATTCAATCCCGGGATGTCAAAAAGCGATTTTTGCTGATTTCGATCTGGAAGGTGACTTGGATCTCTTTCTCGCAACCTCTTCAAGAAATCAACTCCTGAGGAATAATCTAGATGGAACTTTTACCGAAATTGCAGAAGAAGCAGGTATTGACGGAAAGGATATTGTAAGCCGGGATATGGGTTTCGGGGATTTTGATGATGACGGCGATATGGATCTTATTGTTATAAACAGGAGGGGAAGCAACCGCTACTTTGACAATTTACGTCAAGGATTTTTTCGGGATATTACTGATAACAGTGGTTTAGCAAAAGTTCCTGCATCAGGCGCTCTTGCGGTGTGTGATTATAATAATGATGGTTATTTAGATTTATTTATTACAGACCTAACCGGAGAGGAGCATTCTTTATTCCTCAATTTGGGCGATGGTTCGTTTGTAAGGGATGGTAAATCTGCTGACGCTTTCAAACGTATTGCCGGATTTACCGGATCAGATGCAGCATTCTTTGATGCCGATAACGACGGTTATATGGATCTAATTATTGCCGGCGAATTTCACGATAAATCGAAAGGGGCTTCCGGATTACAATTATTTTATAATAATGGTGAAGGTCAATATCTCCATACAACCACACTTCTTCCAGACCAAATAATCGACGCCATTCAAGTGGAAGTGCTGGATTATGACGGCGATGGTGATTTGGATATTTTATGTGCCGGTAAAAACGGCAATGTTCAATTGTTGCGTAATGACGGCGGTAACGTGAACAATTTTTTAGTCGTGCGCTTGACCGGACTGCGCACCGGCAGTACCAAGAATAATTATTTTGGTATTGGCGCCAAGGTTGAGGTGAAGGCCGGGGACCTGTACCAAATGCGGGTAATGAGTCGTCCTGTTGCACACTTTGGGGTCGGTAATCGGGAAGGAGCTGATGTACTCAGGGTCGTATGGAGCAATGGTGTACCTCAGAACCGGTTTAATCCCCAAAGAAATCAGACCATCGTGGAAACGCAGATCCTGAAAGGGTCATGCCCCTGGCTTTATTCCTGGAACGGAAGCGAATATGAGTTCGTTACCGATGTGCTGTGGGCCAGTGCCCTGGGCATGCCTTTGGGAATCATGGCAGGAGAACCGATGTACGCTTTCCCCAATTCTGCCAGCGAGTATTTCAAAATTCCCGGAGAAAAACTCAAACCGAAAAATGAAAAATATTTACTGCAGTTTACCACTGAACTGTGGGAAACTCCCTACCTTGACCAAGTTAAATTGCTGGTAATTGATCACCCAAAAAATGTGGACATTTTCGTTGACGGTACATTCACTCCGCCGCCCTTTCCTCCATTCCGTATATATACAGTTACCGACAAGCATCAGCCTGTATCCGCCCGGGATGATCGGGGAAATGATATTTTAAAGAAAATCATACACGAAGATGAAGAGTACGTTTCTAATCTGACACCTTCCACATATCAGGGGGTGACTGAACCCCACGATCTTATCCTCGATTTGGGGGATTTATATCATGCTGACAGTGTTTTTCTTTTTCTGAACGGATGGTTGTTTCCTACCGATGCCAGCATCAATGTGAATATGGCGCAATCGACCGCTACCCAATCTATTTTTCCTTATCTGCAGGTAATTGATGAAGAAGGGAACTGGAAAACAGTGATAAAAAACATTAGCTTTCCCAAAGGGAAAAATAAGACAATGATTGTAGATCTAACCGGTAAATTTATCACCGGTGACAGCCGCATTCGTATTCACACAAATATGCTCATATATTGGAATTATATTTTCTTTTCGACCAACGTTTCCGACGGTTTGTTTCGAAAGATAACCCTTGAGCCAATAGCAGCCGATCTTCATTACAGGGGATTTTCTGAACTGATGCGGGAAACGACATATAGTCCAACTATCCCGAACTATCAGAGTGTTACCTTATCTAATAAATGGCGTGACTTAACAGGTCATTACACCTGCTACGGAAATGTTCTACCCCTGTTAGAGGAAACAGACAGCAAATATGTCATCATGAATGCCGGTGATGAAGTAACCCTTGAATTTGACGCTTCCCATATTCGCCCGTTACCAGCCGGTTGGAGCAGAGATTTTATTTTCTACAATAATGGCTGGCTGAAAGATGGGGATTTGAATACTGCCCATGGTCAAACAGTTGAACCATTGCCGTTTCATGGAATGGTATCTTATCCGTATAGTTCTGAGGATATTTTCCCCGCCGATAATGAACATAAAACGTATTTGGAAACTTATAATACACGAATAATAACAACTGATTCGTTTAAAGAATTCATTCGAAGTAGTAAAAAATTCAGATGAACATGAAATTCAACATCTTTTATGTATGGTTTATAATAGGGAACTGTTTATTTCTTCAATCGTGCAGTAACGAGAAGCACTTATTTACAAAGTTAGAATCATCTGAAACAGGAATTACGTTTGAAAATAATTTGGATGAGGAAGAACTGTTCAACAGTATCAACTATCTTTATTTCTATGACGGTGGCGGTGTGGCAGTTGGGGATATTAATAATGATGGTTTGGCGGATATTTATTTTACTGCAAATATGTATTTCAATCACCTTTATCTAAACAAGGGAGATTTTCAATTTGAGGATATTACTCATAAAGCGGGTGTGGGGGGAGGGACTCAAGGCTGGACGACCGGAACAACCATGGCAGATGTGAATGGCGATGGTTTTCTTGATATTTATGTTTGCCAATCCAATTATTTAGACAGACAAGGCGCCAATCTTTTATTTATTAATAATGGTGATTTAACATTTACAGAACGGGCTGTAGAATTCGGTCTTGATTTTACGGGACTGTCTAGGCAAGCGGTCTTTTTCGATTATGATTTAGATAATGATATTGATATGTACCTGTTGAATCATTCGATTCACTCTAAAGGGACATACGGCCAGATTAAATTAAGGAATGAAAGAGATTATGAAGCTGGTGACAAGTTATACAAAAATGAAAATGGAACCTTTGTTGATGTGACCAAGGAGTCCGGGATCTATGAAAGTATATTGGGCTATGGATTGGGTGTAGCTGTAGGTGATATTAATTGGGATGGATACCCGGATATTTATATTTCAAACGACTTTCATGAGGATGATTATTTGTATTATAACAATGGAAATGGAACCTTTACAGAAGCGCTAAGATCCTCCGTTGGACACACTAGCAGCGCATCCATGGGGAATGACTTAGGGGATATAAATAATGATGGTTTGCTGGATGTAATGGTTTTAGATATGATGCCGGAACAAGAGGATATTAGAAAATCGTCAGTATTTGCCGATAGATATGATATTCAAGGTGTAAAACTGCGATTCGGTTATTATCATCAATATCGTAGAAATATGCTAATGCTCAATAGAGGACAGGCACTTAAACCAATTAGCGGTTCAAACACCAAATTCAATTTGTTCAGCGAAATTGGTCAATTGGCAGGTGTTCATGCGACTGACTGGAGCTGGGCTACACTTCTGGTGGACATGGACAATGATGGTTATAAAGATTTATTCGTCAGCAATGGAATTTATCGCCGGCCTAACGACATGGATTATCTGGACTATATAAAGAATAATGAAATACAGATGGAGATTGGTTCGCGTACTTCACAATCTAGTCCTTCCCCTATAGACATAAATAAGCTTGATGAAATTGTTCAGCGTATTCCCAGCGTTCCTATACCAAATTATGCATTTCATAACCAAAGCAACCTCACATTCAAAAATCGCGCCGATGAATGGGGCCTTGGTGACCCGGGATTTTCCAGCGGCACGGCGTATGCTGACTTTAATAATGATGGTGGAATTGATTTCGTTGTAAATAACACAAACACGCGAGCCTCTATTTATAAGAATCTTCTTTACCGGGAGAAACAAGACTCCATCACCGTGAACAAATACCTCAAGGTGCAGTTAATTGGTAAAGGTCAAAACACATTTGGAGTTGGTTCTAAAGTGTTGATCTTTGACGATGAAATTACTTTTTTTCAGGAGTTAATGCCAACCAGAGGATTTCAATCTTCCGTGGAACCTGTACTGAATTTTGGTCTGGGTAATATTGATGTCATTGATTCGTTAATTGTCATTTGGCCGACTGGTGAATATCAGGTGTTATCAAATATAATGGTTAATCAAAAGATTAAGCTAAGCCAAGCTGATGCTTCGGGCAGTTATGGTTATAGATCCACGATTGATGCTGCTGTAATATTTCAGGACATCACTGAACAGACACAAATTGATTATAAGCATCAGGAAAACACCTTTGTTGAGTTTAACCGTGAACCGTTCATTCCTCATTTTCTATCCATGGAAGGTCCGGCATTTGATGTGGCAGATGTAAATGACGATGGATTAATCGATTTGTACCTCGGTGGAGGGAAGCATCAATCCGGTGGGATTTATTTACAGAATAATCAGGGAGGATTTACAGCAACTGTTGATTCGACGTTTATTCTCGATAGCCGCAGCGAAGGGGTAGATGCAGTATTTTTTAATGCCAATAATGATGCATTTCCTGACCTTTATGTAGCCAAAGGAGGTAATGAATATTTTTCCAAAATGAAACCTTTAAAAGACTGCCTATACATCGGTAAAGGACATGGTCAGTTTATGAAAGCAGAAGCCGCCTTACCGGATATTTATGCGAATAGCGCTTGTGTTAAACCAGTTGATATTGACAATGACGGCGATACTGACTTATTTGTGGGCAGTCGCTCAGTTCCCCGGGAGTATGGCACTATTCCAAAAAGTTATCTCTTGATAAATGACGGCACCGGAAAATTCACAGATGAAACGCCAACATATGCTCCGGCATTATCGGAAGCCGGTATGGTTACGGATGCAATCTGGGTTGACTTGAACAACGATAATTCCCAGGATCTTGTGTTGGTCGGCGAATGGATGCCCATCAAGATATTTTACAACAATAGTGGAATACTAACTGAGGTCACTGAACAATACGACCTTCAAAATACTACGGGCTGGTGGAATACGCTAGCTGCAGGAGATTTTAATGAAGATGGATTTATTGATCTTATAGTTGGTAATCTGGGTTTGAACTCATTTTTCAAGACTTCTGAAGAAAAACCTATACAATTATTTATGAATAATTTTTCTGGAAATAATAAACCAGAGCAAATACTTACATATTTTAATGGAACCCAATCCTATCCTTTTGCATCACGGGATATATTCGTTGAAAATATTCCTTTTTTAGGGGAAAAGTATCCTAAATATGCTGATTTTGCAGGTGAAACGATTGAGGATATTTTTGATCAGGATCAACTAAAAACCGCCCAAATAAGAAAAGCAGTGGAGTTTGCTTCAGTTGTATTGATGAATAATGGGGATGAATCATTCACCAAAAAAAGCCTTCCTGTTGAAGCCCAGTTTTCCCCGGTTTATACAATTTTAGTAGACGATTTTAATAAAGACGGATTTCAAGATTTACTTTTGGGCGGCAATTTTAGCGGTGTCCCTCCTGTCATTGGCCGGTACGATGCAAGTTATGGCAGTGTATTGCTGGGCGACGGTACAGGATTATTTACACCGACCAGTTTGCAAAACAGCGGCTTCGTAGTTACCGGCGAAATTCGTCACTTTAAGATGTTGGAAAATGCACGCGGTCAAAAGAAGATAATAGTTGCCCGTAATAACGATTCGGTAGTGATATTCACATTAGAGAATAATCCTTTTTAGTCATGTGATTATTACCATTTTATTTTATATATCAGTTTTTCAGAACTGTTAAAATAAATGGATGATTGAATAGTAAAATGTCACTTAACAATGGTCGACTGTAATTATGAAAATTTGGTGAAATACCAACAAAGAGGGAAAAAATGATGAGCAATCAGTTACTCCATATAATAATTGTACTCACTTTTTTGCCATTTCTATTCACGCTGAGTTAAATGAGTATAAAACTCATCTAAAACCTTTATAAGAATTTTTTATGTACCCAAAAAATAAATGAATTGTAATTATATTGATTTCCTTTGAATCAGATATGAATATCAGTAAACTAACTATGATAATAATCAACTAGGTACATAAAGAGTCTATGAATACAATTTCAATTATTTCATTCATTTTGGCAACCGGTGCGGTTGCTGTTTTTACATACCGTATAGTCCATCGGATGAAAAAATCGGATAATGTCACTGAAGAATATTTTACCGGTGGCCGTGCTTTGTCCTGGCCGATTGTGGCCGGATCATTATTGCTGACTAATCTTTCGACAGAACAATTGGTCGGTTTAAACGGCGCCGTTTTTGGAGACAAAGCGTTGGTGGGTATTGCTTGGGAAGCCTTGGCTGCTTTTGCCATGATTGCTACAGCGTTGGTCTTTTTGCCGCGGTATCTGGCCAGCGGATTTACTACCACGCCAGCGTTTTTAGAAAAGCGTTTTGATAAAACGACCCGTTCCATGGTTTCAGGTCTTTTCCTTTTCGGCTATGTTACCGTCCTATTGCCAGTAGTACTTTATACCGGTTCCCTGGCATTAATCGGAATGTTTGATCTTAACCTGCCACTATGGTTTGTGGTAGCTACCATTGGGATTTTAGGCAGTTCTTATGCGATTTTTGGCGGGTTGAAATCTGTAGCCGTCAGTGATACAATGAATGGAATTGGATTATTAATCGGTGGTTTGACAATCCCAGCCTTAGCCTTGGTGGCGCTTGGTGATGGTTCCTTTTTTAATGGTATTGCCAAATTGGTAAATACAAATACTGAATATCTTGCTGTATTCGCCCAAACTAACACCGACGGGAATATCGTATCAGTTCCTTGGCCCACATTGTTTACAGGGATGATGTTTATCCAGGTATTTTACTGGTCTACAAATCAGGTAATTGTACAACGGGCAATGGCAGCTAAAAGTTTGGCTGAAGGCCAAAAGGGTGTGCTCTTTGCATCGGCGATGAAATTGGTAGGCCCGATCATGCTGTGCCTTCCCGGAATCATTGCACTTCACATGACTGATATAGCGATTGATAAGCCTGATCAAGTGTATGGAGCGATTGTCCGACACGTATTGCCGGACTGGTCATTAGGTTTATTCGCTGCGGTTTTGATGGGGTCAATCCTCAGTTCATTTAATTCTGCCCTGAACAGCGCTTCCACACTTTTTTCTCTTCAGTTTTATAAAGGTTACATCAATCGTTCTGCCAGTGGAGAAAAAATCGTTTCCATTGGGAAAAAATTCGGGATTGGACTTGCAGTCGCCTCCATCTTCATTGCGCCCATGCTAAATCAAATGCAGTCAATTTTCGAATACCTGCAAAAAGTAAATGGGCTGTATAGTGTACCGATAATCGGCATCTTTCTTTTGGGTATTTCCACCAAGCATGTACCCGCCATTGCCGCCAAGATTGGGATGGTTGTCGGAATTGGATTTTATTCATTTTTCACTTTTGCAAATATTAAAGATGTTCCGACTTTCTTTGCAAACACGGATGGGAATCTGCATTGGCTGCACGGCTATTTTATCAGTTTTATTGCATCGATACTTGTAATGCTGATTATTGGATATTTTAAACCGAAATCCATTGAAGAAATCGCTATAAGTGATGAGAAAGATCCTGCGCCGGTAGATATGACACCTTGGTCACAAGCAAAGAATGTTTCAATTGCAATAATGGGAATTACCATCGGTATTTATCTCGCTTTATCGTGGATATCCAGTTAACATATTAACTTACTAAAGAAATATTAAATGAAATACTTATTCCGAATTCTTTATATATTTTATGAATAATTTCAATAGAAAGGAGCAAAAATGAGTCCCGAATTTATATTACACCCCATCGATATAACCATAATAGGGATTTACATTGTATTTGTAATTTGGTTCGGATTTCGGTTAGGTAAAAAACATAAATCTGCAGAAGATTATTTCCTTGCCGGTCGCTCAATGATATGGCCGTTTATTGGTGTTTCGTTATTTGCCTCGAACATTTCTAGCACAACCTTGATCGGGTTAGCGGGGGATGCGTATAGTACAGGTATTTCAGTCTTCAATTATGAGTGGTTTGCAGCGGTTATATTGGTGTTTTTTGTCATTTTTATTTTACCTTTTATAATAAAATCACAGGTTTATACCATCCCGGAATTTTTAGAGCGTCGTTATGATGGCCGCGCCAGAACGTATTTTTCGATCCTTAATTTATTTTTGAATATTATTGTTGATACGGCAGCCAGTTTATATGTGGGCGGATTGATGCTGAAACTCATTTTCCCGGATATTCCCATGTGGCAAACCATTGGTGTTCTTGCGGTTATTGCAGGTATCTACACAATTGCTGGGGGTTTGGTTGCTGTTATTTATACAGACACCATCCAGGCCGTTATACTGCTCATAGGTTCCGTCATTATGTCTATTTCTGCTTTTTCAAAAGTAGGAGGGTGGGATGTAATTACCGCTAATGTTTCACCAGATATGCTTAGTCTTATAAGACCTTTGGATGACCCCGGTGTTCCTTGGCTGGGTCTTTTCACTGGCCTGCCGTTGTTGGGTGTGTATTTCTGGTGCAACAACCAGTTTATGGTACAGCGCGTATTAAGCGCAAAAAACCTGTGGCACGGTCGCATGGGTAGCCTTTTTGCCGGCCTGCTTAAATTGCCGGTTCTGTTTATAATGGTGCTGCCCGGGACGGCAGCCATCTTGCTATACCCGGAATTGGAGCGAGCGGACCTGGTCTATCCAACCCTCATGTTTGATTTGTTACCCGTCGGTTTACTGGGATTGGTAATGGCTGGGTTTATTGCAGCATTAATGTCGCAAATAGACTCTACATTAAATTCCGCATCTACATTGGTTACAGTGGATTTTGTTGCCAAGGCAAAACCGGATCTTACACAGCGCCAGCTGATGATTGTGGGCCGGTGGGTGACTTTGATTTTTATGGTGTTAGCTGCCCTTTGGGCTCCGCAGATAGATAAAATGGGCTCAATCTGGAAGTATTTACAAAGTGTTTTATCCTACACGGTTCCCCCGGTCGTTTCCATGTTTTTGATTGGAATTTTCTGGAAACGGGCAAATGCCCAGGGTGCATTTTTGTCGTTGGTTGTCGGTGTACTGTTAGGCGGGTTTTTCTTTTACATGAATGAAATCGCTGGGATTATAAATATTCATTTTCTTTACATTGCTCCCATCTTATTTGTGGTCTGTACCCTGCTCATTATTGTTGGCAGCTTAGCTACGTCGCCGCCTGATCAGGAAAAAGTAAATCAATTGACCTGGAGTAAAGCATTTTATCGTTCAGAAACTGCTGAACTGCAAAGTTTACCTTGGTATAAAAATTATCGTATACTATCAGTGGTGCTTATCATTATCACTATTGTATTGGTGGCTACATTCAAGTGATGAAGAAAATATTTATTTCCATACTATCCATAGGGATTTTATTCTGCAGTAATCAAGACCATGTAAAGAGAAATTATGATCAAGACAAATGGCACAAAAATGCAACTATTTATGAAGTAAATGTACGTCAATACACTGCAGAAGGTACGTTTCAGGCATTTTTACCACACATTGAAAGAATTCATGACATGGGCATAAATATCCTATGGTTCATGCCGATTCACCCTATTGGAGAAAAAAACAGAAAAGGAGGTTTGGGAAGTTATTATTCAGTAAAAGATTATAAGGGAATTAATCCTGAGTTTGGAAATGAAGAAGATTTTAAAGCAATTGTTGACAAAGCTCATTCTTTAGATATGAAGGTACTCATGGATTGGGTAGCAAATCACACTGCCTTTGATCATGATTGGGCTAATCAGCATAAAGAATGGTATACTCTCGATTCATTAAATAATTTGCAGCCCCCACTTGGTACAGATTGGTGGGATGTAGCAGATTTAAACTTTAAGAACAAGGAAATGCGCTTGGCCATGATCGATGCTATGAAATATTGGCTAGAAAAGTTTGCTGTTGATGGTTTTAGATGTGATGCCGCTTCTTGGATACCTATTGATTTTTGGAGCCAGGCTATTGATTCTTTAAATAAGATAAAACCTGTTTTTATGCTAGCGGAAGCAGAAGATCCAGAACTGCATAAAGTAGGATTTGATATGACCTATGCGTGGGAGTATATGCATGTTATTAACGGGATTGCAGATGGAAGTATGTATTTTGAAGATTTGGATAAGCTAATGACTAAAGAGGATTCAGTTTATGCTAAAGAAGCATATCGCCTTTATTTTACTACGAACCACGATGAAAACTCATGGAACGGGAGTGTATTTGAACGCTATGGCGCCAAGCATTTATTACAAGCTATTCTGGCTTTTACAATTGATGGTATGCCATTATTATATAGTGGCCAGGAAGCGGGCCTTAACAAAAGACTAAAATTCTTTGAAAAGGATGAAATTGAGTGGGGAGATTATATTTATTTTGATTTTTTTTCTGCCTTATTGAAACTGAACCAAACGCATCCTGCCTTATGGAATGGCAAATATGGTGGAACTTTTGAAAAGTTTGATTTTGCAGATAAAGATTTGTACTGTTATCAAAGAGTAAACGGAAAAGACAAGGTGTTAGTTTTCTTGAATTTTTCAGATACCGCAAAATCCATTGAATTAAAAGTGGCTAATAACCAAACGTATATAGACTTGTTTTCCGGGGGAAAAACAAATTTTTTAAAAACTGTAACACTAGGCCCTTTATGCTACAAAGTATTTTATACAAATTGATAATGGTATAAAAATTTTCGGGTTCTATCTTTAATATTGATAGTTATTACGTTTGCACTTGTAATTAAATTTTGGTAATAATAAGGAATAAAAAGAAAAATATTATGAAAAAATTTAGTGTTAGTTATTTGATTTATTTTATAGTTGTGGTTTGTGATTCAATATTTTGTAATAGCGGTGTGAATCAATGGAAAGTGTCAGAAATAATCTTGGAATTTCCCCAACAAGGTTTAGATGATTATTCAACCTATAAAGGGTATTCAACTCGATTTTTTCATGATATAAATAAAAACACTGTTCAAGTGTACATTAAACAAGATGTTGGTAGGGTTGTGAATGTTTTAGCCAATGGTTTTAATGAAAGTATCGGGTTTAGTGCAAGTAAAAAGGATGGAACACCAGCACTTATTTCATGGAATTCAAATCGCGCTTTAATATTTGGTAACGGGGGAAATAATTATTTTAAATACTCATTAACATCGAACACGAACAGCATAATTCTTGGGCATTTTTATTTAGGGACAATGAGACAAGAACGGGATATCCAGCATTTTAAGAAACATTTAGAGCCATTTAGTACTAATCGTTTTATTGATGACCAATTTAATACTTTAATAAAAAACATTGATCAGCTACCCATTAAATATCAAAACGATCATTTATTGGTCTTAAACGCACCTAATATTGAAAGACTTATTGATAGATTGAATCCTATTGTTACAATTCAAGAAAAAGGCAAACAGAACATTATATTGGTTTCAAAAACTTCTTTTGATGGCAAAAATAATCTATTAATTGAATTTTCATTTTCAGATGAAATTGACACCTATATTCAGGGGAATAATATCGTTTTAAGTTCGATCAATAATAAACCAATATCTTTTGATGTAACGATTTCATCTGATGCACCGCAACTACATCCGATTGGAAAAGACCAGCTATTTAATGAGGATTTCATCGCTTTCCATCAGAAAATCATAAACAGAGGAAACAATACAATTTCTCAAAAACTAACAAGACAATTAAAAAGTTTAGAATTATTAAGTTCGAAAGAAAAGCTAATGGCTTCATCCCCTAATTATGCAACTTATTTTGGGCGAGATATGATGATGTCCGCATTAATGATGGAATCAATTTTAAATCCTGAAATCATTGAATTTGTAATCAATAGTGTGTTAAAAAAAACAACCAAAAACGGGGAAGTCAGTCATGAAGAGGGATTGGGTGGGCAGGCAATACGAGAAAATGTAAATAAATACAATAAATTAATGGATTCATATTTTGTGGAATACATTAATGATAAAAGAATATTAAATAAAGCAAAAGATATTTTGGTTCAACTAAATAAAACGACCGAAAATTATTTAATGATAGATGATGATTTTCAACTTTCTGTTCTTGTTGGGCAGTATTTATCTTTATCAACTGTTTCATCCAATCAAAAGAAAAATTTTCTTTTGGGATTTATTGATGATAATAGAACGACGAAACGAATTGATGTAATAGTTAGTAATATGATTTATGTAGATAAATTGACACGGGATTATGTTGTTGATCCATCATTCAAGAATTTGATTAGTTTTAAAAAGAGAAAAGACGGTCGTTGGCATTCTGGCAGCTGGCGTGATAGTGGCGCAGGATATGGCAATGGACGATATGGCATGGATATAAATGCTATTTGGGCCCCAAAAGCGTTAGAGTCTTTCGAAATTATTTTTTCTACTTTAAAATCACTAAATATTTTAATAGAGCCCTCAATAATTAAAAACTCTGAATTGGGATCCAGTGGACTGAAAAATTATTATTTGAACCCGAACCAACTTCATAATGCAATAATTATTTGGCAAAATGTTATATCCAGGTATCAAGTCAGTATAGATAACCAAACCGCATTAAGTGATATAAGGGGAAAAACAGAGAAAATGCTGATTGAGGAGTCAACAGTTTGGTGGGAAATATTAGAAAATAAACTCATTCCCAATGCGATAACATTTTATGCAATTGCGTTAGATGAGAAGGGCAAGCCCGTGCCCGTTATGCACACAGATATATCCACTTTATTTTTTCTAAATAATTTTACAGAGGAAATAATTCAAGGGGAAAAAACATCTAATGAAGTATTAAATTTTTTGATTCATTTTACAGAACCATATCCAATGGGTTTATTCATTCAAGGTGTTGGCCCGGTAGTTTCAAATGATATGTTTGCTTCAATGAAAGTATGGGAGAATTTTCAAGAAGATCAATACCATTCCCCAAAAACTATCTGGGGGAGGGAAGTGAATCTTTTAATTATAGGGCTTACTAAACAGATATTAACGGCATATGACGAAACGGGTAAATTGAGAGATGATAAATTGAAAAAATATTTAGAAGAGCTAAATAAAATACTTAATAAAATTATAGATTCAGTCGATCAGTCCGGTTTGAAAGATAGCGAATTGTGGAGTTATAAAGTTCAAAAAGACATTATAATTCCTATACGATATGGTATTAGTTCAGATATTCAGTTGTGGAATTTGACTAATATGGCAGCGCAATACTTACTTTTTCAATTACCAAATAATGAGTTAGACTCCTATGAGAAATAATGCAATAAAGTTATCACTCTATATCAATTATTTTGTTTTTGCTATTTTACTTAATAGCGTTGGAATCGTAATACTAAAAGCGCAAAATGTTTACGGCGTGGATGAAGTCCAAGCAAGCACATTGGAATTGTTCAAAGATTTGCCAATAGCAATTGTATCCTTTCTTATTGCCTCATTTTTACCAAGAATAGGATATAAGAAATCTATGCTGTTTGGTTTAGCGATAGTTGCATTTGCTTGCATTGGAATGTATTACGGGAACTCATTTTTATCGGCAAAATTATTATTTGCTGCTGTGGGATCCGGTTTTGCTTTGATAAAGGTATCGGTCTATTCTGTTATTGGTTTGGTAACGGAAAATGAGAAACAGCACAACAGTCTCATGAGTAACGTTGAAGGGGTTTTTATGTTTGGTATAGCATTGGCTTACTTTCTTTTTCCCGCCTTTAATACCGAAGGTAATCCCGATGCCTGGCTGAATGTCTATTGGTTGTTGGCCGGACTTTCTGCGCTTTCATTTCTTTTTCTGTTGAGGGCAAAATTTGATGAGGGAGAAGAGATTTCATCATCAAATTTGAAAGATGATTTTCTGGAAATGTTTAAGCTGATCTCCAGAATTATGGTTATCATATTCGTGTTATCTGCTTTTCTTTTTGTAATGATAGAACAGGGAATTATGACTTGGCTACCTACTTTTAACGACCGTGTTTTGAACCTTCCGGAAAATATAGCCATCATGATGGCGAGTATACTGGCAATCGCGTTGGGCGTTGGCAGGCTTTTAGCCGGTGTGTTAGTCAAAAAGTTTTCATGGATTTGGGTACTTACTGTATGTATAACAGGAGCAATGGCACTTGTTTTATTTGTTCTACCAAGAGCCGTTAGTGCGAATGTAGGCGTGGTAAATACAATAGCAGATATACCATTAATTGGATATGCGTTTCCTTTAGTTGGACTTTTTATAGCCCCCATTTATCCTTTGCTAAATTCTGTGGTACTCAATGCTTTACCAAAGAAGCTGCACAGTCCCATGACAGGTCTGATTATTATTTTTTCCGCATTGGGGGGTACTTTGGGGTCCAGATTTATTGGCATTCTTTTCAAAAATGTAGGCGCTGAATCAGCATTTTATTATACGTTAATTCCAATGGGATTATTGTTGGCAGCATTGTTTTTATTGAAGAAACTAACTGCACAAAAACAACCAGAATTAGCAGCTTAATGTGAAGAAGACACTGCCCCCTGATCGGGTTTTTAAAGAGTTATTTGTTGATTTACACATCAGTTGTATTTGGCCTGATGGAAAGGGAATTTCTGATGCTATTCCTAAGCAAGCTCCAGAAGAAATTTTAAAGGCTTATAGAAGCCAGAAAACTAACAAAGGGTTTGATTTAAAATCATTCTTTGAAGAAAATTTTGAACCTTCTGTAACTAATTCAACCGACTTTCAAAGCGATGTTAAAAAATCTCCGGAGGAGCATATTGAATTATTATGGGATATACTGAAAAGAGATTCTGATAAACCGATTGATGGAAGTTCTCTTCTGGCTTTACCTAACCCTTATATAGTCCCCGGTGGGCGTTTTAACGAAATATATTATTGGGACAGCTATTTTACCATGCTCGGTTTACAGGTAAGCGGTGAAGTAGATATTATAGAGAATATGATTGATAACTTTACTTGGCTGATAAAAGAAATTGGATTTATTCCAAATGGTAATCGCTCCTACTTTTTAGGCCGTTCGCAACCTCCCTTTTATGCATTAATGATTAGTTTGCTGGCAGAAGAAAAAGGCGAACATATATACGTAAAATATCTGCCCTTGCTGGAAAAGGAATATACTTTTTGGATGAATAACAATTTGAGCGATAATATTGAAAACAATATTGCCAATGAGCACGTGGTACAGATGAAAAATGGTATGATACTCAATCGCTACTTTGATCATTTCCCCCAACCTAGGCAGGAAATGTATGCAACAGATGTAGAAATTCAAAAATCTTCCGGACGAAATGATGACATTTTCTTGGATATAAGAACAGCGTGTGAATCTGGATGGGATTTTAGCCAACGATGGTTTGTGGATCCAATGGATCAAAATACAATCCAAGCCTCTAAAATTATCCCCGTTGATTTGAATTGTTTATTGTTTTATCTCGAAAAAACCATAGCAAAAGCTTATGCGATAAATAATGAAAGTAAAAAAGCTCAAAACTGGAAGCAAAAAACAACCAATAGGAAAAAAGCAATTCAACATTATTTTTGGAATGACAATACTGGATTTTATCATGACTATAATTTCATTGAAGAGAAAAAAACGCCCGTTTTATCATTGGCTGGTATATATCCGTTATTTTTTGGTATCGCAAAAGAAAATCAAGCAGCCCTCTGTTCTCGTATGATTGAAAAGGAATTTCTTTATCCAGGGGGTGTAGTTTCATCTAATTTAAATACTGGTCAACAGTGGGATGCCCCAAATGGTTGGGCACCTCTGCAATGGATAACAATACAAGGATTGAGGAATTATGGTTTCATTGAATTAGCCGAAAAAATTAAAAGATGCTGGATAGATTTAAATGTACAGGTGTATAAACGAACTGGTAAAATGTTGGAGAAATATAATGTTCAAGATGTAACGTTAATTAGTGGTGGGGGAGAATACCCAGTCCAAGACGGTTTTGGTTGGACAAATGGAGTTTTGCTTAAATTATTATCTGAAAAATTCTATTAAGCAAAGACTAAAATATTAAATATATTATATTTCACTTAAATTGAATTGGTTTATATGAAAATAGCAAAATCTTAAACTACCGTAAGTCATGATTTCTAAATAAATTAAAACATTGGCAAAATAATAAAAGAAGTGCTAATCCCTTTTTGCATTTCAACATTATTTTTTAAACTACTTTTTTATTTAATAAAGTATAGTTGAGAATTATTTCAGCAGTATCATTTTCTTCACTTCAAAAAAACCACCTGAGTTAATACTGTACAGATACATTCCGGTACTCACAATATTTCCAAAATTATCTTTTCCGTCCCATATAATCGATTTGTAACCTGCGCTCTGTATCTCATTTACAAGATTTCTAATCTCACAACCTAATATATCGTATATATCAAGTTGAACTCGAGACTGCTTTGGCAAATCATACTGTAAAGTCGTAGTCAAATTAAATGGATTGGGAAAAGCGTGACCTAATCTAAATAATCCCGGTAATGAATCAGAAGAAATTGATTGTTCTATTTGTTCATCCATCCATTCTAGGCGGTCGGTAATCCAATTTTTCAAGTAATCTATTTCGTTGGTATAGGATTCTCCGATATATGCATTGGGCCATACATACTGATCCAAAATCGGCCAGCGCTGAA
>JACKQG010001331.1_pt1 | contig 34495 bp, 31 predicted proteins | sample 8237621 | NCBI WGS metagenome assembly JACKQG01 (sample SAMN15677084, study PRJNA649215) | marine metagenome | biome: marine; feature: Black Sea; material: saline water; isolation source: suspended particulate matter (SPM) from the Black Sea western gyre | collected 2013-06-09/2013-06-10 | depth...
AGATGCTGGGTCCTTATCTGGACGAAATCGAACTTTTGTTTTTTGAAAGCCAACCTGCCGGCATGCCGTCCCGGCAGGAAATCAAGGAGATCGGACAGCTCGCCAAAGACTTTGATCTTACCTATAATATACATCTGCCGCTCGACATATCATTAGGCGCCCCCGACTCGTCCAAGCGGCTAACCGCCCTAAAAACCGTTAAACAGATTATCGATTTAACCGCGCCGCTTGCACCTTCGACTTACACCCTTCATCTTCCCTACGACGAGGCTGAATTTGATAACCAACGGATCAAACGCTGGCAGGGGCACATCCGCCAAAGCATGGAGAAGCTGCTTGCCGCCGGCATCGAAGCCGAATCTATCTCAATTGAAAACCTGGATTATCCCTTAGAATGGGTAGAAAAAATCATAAACGATTTTAATCTTGCGGTCTGTATTGATCTTGGCCATCTGATAGTGAATCAATTTGATATTCAGGCAGCTTTCAACAGATATTATCAAAAAACCGTAATCATCCATCTGTATGGCGCTGAAAGCCGCCATGACCATCTGTCGCTGGACAAGTTGTCACCCATCAATACCGACATCATCATGCCAATATTAAAACAGTTTAAGAAGGTGGTGTCTCTGGAGGTTTTTTCTTACGACAGATTAGTCAGTTCATTAAACTTTTTAGAACAAAGCTGGCAAAAATATAACCGGAGGCCGGAATCGATTATGTGATTGACGGCACTTACACCGTCTTCACCCACCCAATGACTTTAATTGTATATTTTTGTTCCATAATTATAAATATGCATCTTTTCAGTCTTATAGTTTATGTCTAGTCTTCATCAACAACCGTATTGGGGTTCCAAAATCAACCGAAAACGCTCTTTTTCAGTACAAGCCCCGATACATCAACCCCGAAATCTTCATCAACAAAATGATGCTCCCCAACGATCTTGCTCTCCTTCAATTCTTTCACAACATGAACAAAATCCTCCTTCCCGGCCTTCCTGTAAGCAGGCGCAATGGGCGGTTCATCCATCTTGCTCGGAACAATCTCATTTATAAAATATTCTGAATCCACCGGGTTGCCGAAATGATTGTAAACTTGATGGGGCATCACAAACTTTTTAAACCCTTCATAGTCAGTGTAATGATCGGGGTTCCATCGAAACGCAAACCTGATACCGTATGCGGCCTTGCCCAGGTGCACCAATTTAGGCTCATTTTTTGTCCCGACATTGACGAAAAAATTTGTCCCCATCATTGATTTCAAATTCATCTTTCTATATTCTCAAATAATATTTATAGTTCACTTTTGTCCTAAAGCGGCTTTGATTGAAGGGGATCAAACATTCAACTTAACTGCTTGTTGAACCGTATTCATGGGCAAGGTTTTCAAAGCGAGTATATTCAGAGAGAAAAGCCAATTTGGCAATACCGGTTTGACCGTTGCGATGTTTGGATAGTAGAATTTCTGCTATTCCTCTGTCTGGGTTACTTTCATTTTGCTTGTATACTTCGTCCCTGTAAATAAAAATTACGACATCGGCGTCCTGTTCGAGGGCTCCGGATTCCCGCAAATCGGAGAGTTTCGGGCGTTTGTTCTTGCGTTCTTCAAGTTTTCGGTTGAGCTGGGATAGTGCGACGACAGGAAGGTCCAGCTCTTTAGCAAGTGCTTTTAATGATTTTGATATTTCAGCAATATCGAGATCTCTACGTTCTGAATGTTGGCGAATCTTCAAGAGTTGAAGATAGTCGATCACAATTAAACCAATTTCTGATTCCATTTTAAGTCTACGAGCCTTTGAGCGAATATCCATGGCAGAGTTGTTTGGAGCATCATCAATATAGATCGGAGCTCCTGAAAGAATACCGGCTGCCCTGCTTAGTCGATTGAAGTCTTTTTGGCCTAAAAAGCCGTGTTTGACACGATATGAATCCACCGCGGCTTCAGAGCAAAGCATCCGGAGACCCAGTTGTTTCTCAGACATTTCCAATGAAAAGAAAGCTACCGGAATGTTTTCTTCTACAGCTGCATTTCTGGCAATGTTCAGGGCGAAGGCAGTTTTTCCCATACTTGGCCTTGCCGCTATAATAATAAGATCCGAAGTTTGAAACCCCAGCGTAAGACTATCCAATTGCTTAAATCCGGTCGGGACTCCGGTTGCTAAAGATTTATCCTTTTGCCACTTTTCAATATCATCATAATTGTGTTCAATGATATCGCTGAGATGAATAAATGTTTTTTTCATCCTGTCTTCGGCGATCTCAAATATGCTGCTGGATGCAAAATCTAAAACATTTTCAATATCTCCTTTATCTTCCAGGCTTTGTTCAATTATTTTGTTGGATTTTTCAATAAGACGACGCAAACGGGCCTTATCATGGACGATCCTGGCATAATGTCTGGCATTTACAGCAAGTTGAACGGTGTCCACAATCTTTGCAAGGAATGTCACTCCGCCAACTGCTTCCAGTTTGCCGGTTTCACGCAATTTGTTAGATAGAGTCACAAGGTCAACCGGTTCGTTTTTTACGTATAAATCGACAATGGCGGTAAATATTTCCTTGTGTACAGTTCTGTAAAAATCATCCGACGATAATATCTCGATGATATCATTTAAGGTACTGTTATCCACCAGTATTGCACTGATTAAAGACTCTTCAGCTTCGAGGTTATGAGGGGGTAATCGATAAAGATGCGGATCTATTTTATGTGACATCTGGAAATTACCTTTGCTTCTCTAAAATTTTGAAAGCTTGCGGTTAGCTTTCTATTAAGCTGAAGTGTTCGATTGTATAGAACGCTAAGTATAAAAAATATATGGAAAAACAGTTTATGCAGGCTGTAGTTTTTCAAAAAAGACCTTAGGCCATCCCATCCGGGCCCCGGTCTTGTTTTTCACCAGACCAAGTTCCTGCAGCCTGATAATCATCGCCTGTTTGGACACATTTGAAAAGCCACCGGCTTCGCGAACCTTGTCAGCAATTAAATGCCAGTTCCTCACACAAGGGTCAAAACACAGGGGGCCGCTGTAGGCACTTTTAATATTAAACAATGTTAACGGATCAGGGCCGTAGGTTTCATCCCAAGCTTCCCTGACGTATTTTTCCGGAAGTAGTATACAGCTTGCAAAATAATCAGCCTGCCATTCTATAGGCCGCTTGGCATCTTTTATCCGGCAAAAAATGGCGCTGCTATTGGATCCGGACCTTCCAGCTACATCGACAAAACGACGGTGTAATACCCAGTGGCCCACTTCATGGGCACAGGTGAAAATAAGTCTTCCCTCTGAGTTGTTATCAAGCAAACTCTTATCGATACTGATACGCCTGGCCTTAACATAAGTAGCACCGAGAACATCCTCTATTCCCAGTTTCTGCCTGAGATCCTCAAACTCAAGCTGTAAACCAAGTCGTCGCTCTAATATATCCTCAATTGGAACAGGCGAGTGGGTTGGATAGCCTGTCAATGCCTTATAGCTGTCAATGACATTTGTGGCTTTCTTGGCAATCTCATCTTTTGGCATAAAGGGAACTCTCATTTTTCCCCCTCTTTTACTTTACCTAATTTAGCAATCTTGGCCAGTTGAGAGAGCCTTTCCCAATCATTACTTTCATATCCCTCATCCTTAGCCATCCTTAAAAAATCAGCAACCTGCGGCTCCTGGGCCACATAATCTGCCAGTTCCGGGTCCACCTTTTTTGCTGCTAACAGCAATTCCTGCTTATCCACGCTTAAAGCCCTGGCGATATCCAAAATCATCGCTTCCGATGGAGGACCAACCTGATCCAACTCCACATCACTCAGATACCCGGGGGACTTATTGATCAGAGTTGCCAGCTCCCTAAGGCCGACCCCTGCCTCTACCCGCAAAGCCCTTAATGTTTTACCAAATGTGTCATCCATAAATATTCTTGCCAAGATATTTTTGTTCTATTGTATCGAACAATTCATTGATGTCAAGAAAAAAATGGGCCTATTTGAGGACGAAAATAACAATTTTATGCAAGTGTCAAATATGACAAGAATTATATTTTAGTTGACTATTTTGTTATCAAATATTTTATCTCTTTTATAAAGTAAAGTTGACCTTGAGTTCGATTCCTGTACTGGTAATGATTTTGGTGATTGCGAACTGTTTTTGGTAGAAGGTGGCTTCGGCGTAGTCGATCTCATCAAACACGATTCCTTTTGTGTCAGCCGCCCTTTTCACAGTTGTCATCAGCGTGGTTTCCCAATTTTGGCTCCACAAACTGATCAGTCTGCACCCATCCGGAAATGCCATGGTGACATCGGCCATCACCGCTTTTTCAATAATGCGATCCGTAACCGGATTTTCGCCATATTCGGCCAGCACCCGCACACGGGGCGAATAACCGGATAGTTCTTTAATCGACATGCTTTTGACGGTGCCGGTCAGCGGGTTGTAGCCCGCAAACAACTTTCCAAGCGGAGACCGTACCAAAACAATGCAGTTTCTGTAGGCCAGAGCCTGCATATACTCATAGATGTCTTTTTTACCGTAATACACGTTGATCGCCGGCATGTTTATCTCTCCGGTCATCGGGCCGCCCAAAGCCGGCTGTCTGGTGACCGCAGGCATATTTCGGCCTTTAAGTTGTTGACGGGGTCGAGCAGCCTTTTGGGCGATTTTCGGTGCAGCTGGCTTTTTCTTCTTTTCAGGCTTTGGCGCCTCTTTTTTCTGAGCAACTTTTACCTCTGCCGGCTTTTTAGCTTTATTGGATCTGCTTTCCGGTTTGGGAATTTTAACCTGCTCTTTTTTCTTTATGTTTGGATCAACACTTGTGATCTGAACCCGAAAGTCCGTATCTCTTCTTAAATTCGAGATTTTGCTCAGCACAATTGACAGTGAGACAAAAACAATTATTATTGCTGCTAATGAAGCCAGCGTTCCAAAACAAATGCGTCTTACCATCATCATACACCTCCCCTTGTTGTTTTAGGATAAAACTCTGCGACCGAACAATACCGGGAACCCGAAGCTCGGCAACGTATCGAGCACCACCCCTTTGGGGCTGACACTATGCACAAAGCGACCCCTGCCGAGATAGATTCCTACGTGGTCTATGCCTTTGCGTTTCACAGAACAGTCAAAAAACACAAGATCACCGGTTTTGAGCATCTCCGGCGGAACATATCTCCCCACCTGGGCCTGCTGTTTTGAAGTACGCGGCAGTTTTGCCCCGAACTTCCCTATTATGAAGCGCGTAAAAGCGCTACAATCCATACCGTACCTGCTAGAGGTGCCGCCCCAGGCATAATTGATCCGGTTTACATAGACTGAAACTGTTTTCTCCAGACCCGATTTCGGCTTCGCCGCTTTGGGCAAGCGCCGGCTTTTAACACCCGGATCCATAAGCATCCTGATAATGGCCAGCGCCTCCTTTGGCGAAAGCGACTCTGAAGCCATACATGGAATCTGAATACTAAAAATACTGACCATAAGGATAACAGACCATAACCGCTTAGAATTTTTTTTGGGCCACAACCGAAACATATCTAACTCCCCTTGCTTTTAACAAGCCCAGGATTCTGATCAGCTGATCAGATGTAAGGCTGCTTTCTTTCTCCACTGCCAAAATAACCGGCAGAGCAGGATTCAACCGGCGAAAACCCGATTCGGCGTCTTTCAACGGAAACTCGTTTCCCTTAAAACCTACGACCAGTTCTCCGTTCTTCTTAAAAATCATGACTTTCGTAGATCGAATCCTGCTCATGCCGCTTGAAGAAAGATTCTGTTTGACCTCCACCAACTTGAAGGGAAATTTAACTACCGGTGTAAAGTTGGCAGAAAGAAGCAACACAATAAACGCGGCAATTAGGTTCATCTTCATATCATCTAAAATTCGCCACAAAGTATCCTTCATAAGCCTAATCCTTTAATGCATTTAAAATTTTAATAACCTGCTCGGCAGTTAGAAGTTCATCCGTCTTTGCTGCAACCTCTTCATCTCCGGAAGTTGCAACCCCATTTTCATCGCTTAACACAGGGGCAGATTTTTCAACGGGGTTGCTGTAACCGTCTGCATCTTTCTGGCTTTGAGAGGATGAATCTTGCTGTGAAGAATTAACAACAGACTCTTGAGACTCTTTCCGGGCAATTTCATTCAATGACTCGGCTACGGCTTCGACCTTCTCCTGAACCGCTTTTTCGACACTATCTTTGGCCTTTACAACAGCCTCTTTGAGCTTTTTAGAAGCCGCATTGATGTCATTTCCCCCCTTCGGCCGGGCCTTGGGCTGTGCATCATCATAATCGCCTTTGGATGCAGCTTTTACGCTTAAGGCTTTCTGTCCTACACCGCCGCCCTTAATAACCATCGGTGCAAGCCACAAGCCCAGACCGACCGCAAGCATAATGGCAAAACTAAATAAAATCATATACCGTAACGTTTTCATCTGTTATCCTTTCTGTTTCGCCAGGGCTGGGGGCGGGGGTTCCCCTGAAGGACGATCAATGCCGGCCTCTCTGTCAGTTCTGAGTTCTTCAGAATAAAACAACTGCAGATAAGACCTTCCGACAATGACCGTCGCGATCCCAAAACCGGTGGAAGCAAAGCCCTGGATAAGCAGGGCAAATGCCTTTGCTCCCACCTCCAATGTTCCAAACAACAGGGAAAACCCCACAAGACAAAGACTGATGATTGTCTGAAGTGAACCAAAAAGAGTGGCTAGATTAGACACCCCTTCCACTGCACCGACAAATCTGTATCTGTCTTCTTTTGCAAAACCTACCCCACCTACCCGGCATAAAAATTCATACAGTATGATTGAAATCTCAACCAGGGCCAATACAAACAGAGCTGGAAAAAGAACGCCAAAGATCGCTCTGCCTTCAGAAAATATTGCGGTGATTGACATCATTTTTTAAAACCCCTTCCTTTGACCAGCCCGATGGGACTTACATCAAGGCCTCGGTTCTGTTTGAGATCTTCCAACCAGAACAAAAAGCCTGCCTGATAAGATGTAAAATCGTCGCCGTTGAGCTTTGATAAGAGCCAGACATATGGTGTTGGGACGATGCCGCCCCGACCACATTTGACCTGAACGAACGCATCCCAGAAGATGAGTTCATCCTTATCCTTGTCCAGCAGACTCAGATTGTTCTGCTTAAAATCAATCACCATGTTCTGTTGTGCTTCTGTAACGTAGGTGTCATACTTGGGACACTCACCTGCCACACACGGTGCTGCGGCCATAAGACACACAATCGTAAAACATACCAACAGCCGTTTCATGATAAATCCTCCTTTCTATAAAGAGTTCGAAAGAGCATTGCCGCTGCTGAACCGATCAAGCAGCTTCCGGGTACTACCACCGGAAATCGGACGCGGTTTATTTTCATCGGTAGAGAATTCTAACAAATCATCATCCGAATCACTCTCAAGATCGTCAATCAGGTTGGCCTCCATATCCTCAATGTCCAGCTTCTCCATGAAGTCGGTTGTGGATTCTATGACCGTCTTGACCGTAAGAATCTTTTTCTTAGAATCCAATTCCTCCCCGTTCATCTTTAAGCCGTTGTCCAGAGAACTGAGCCTGGCATCATACAACGCTACGACCTTTTGAAACGATTTAATCTTGTCGATGGCTTTGACAAGGAAATCGGAGTTTTTCTGGGAAACCACCAGAGATCGTTCCAGTGTTGCAAGCATGGCAACCGTCCGGGGATCGGCTCCTTTGACCCCGGAGATACTGTTCTTAATCAACTTAGCCGATACTTGAAAATACTTGTTGAATGTCGTGGTAACTTCCGGATCTACCATCTTCTCATCATCCTTGAGTTCTTCTAGTTTGGATCTCATCTTGCCCAAGGCATCAAACACATTGGTCATCTGCTTTCTGACCACCGCCAACGCCTTGCGCCTGTAGTTGGTCGCCTCACGTTTTATATTGTTCCTCTGCGCCCAGAGTGTATATCTTTGGTCTTTGGTCAGGTTCAGATTATCAAGCTGCTGGTCAATTGCTTTAATCTTTTGTGACCGCTCTTGAATTTTTTGTAATATCTGATCCCTAACCTGCTGGGCCGTAAGGATGTTCTGGGTCAGATTCTCAGCAATCTCCAGAAGATCTCCCGGCCGGTCCACCATCATTTGATTGGCAGCATACGCAGATGAACAGGAAGCCGGTAAAACCCATCCGGAAAGAACGGGCCCCGTAGTTAAAACACCGGCTACTGTCCAAATGATCATTGTTAACTTTAATCCCTTTTTCATAATTACACCTCCTGATTACCTTCTGATTTTTTTGATTTCCCCTACGGCTTTGTCCGTGGGTGTGACCGCTTTGAAAGGGCTTGGATCCTGGAACCGGTTCAACCAGTCCCTTATCTCAACGAACCGGAGGGTATCATCAGCCCCAAGTGCACTAACTGCTGCAGCTGACAGACATGTCTTCTTCGCTTCACCTTCTGCCAACTCGGCACCGTTTAAAAAATAGTCGCAAGCTAAAAGATACCGGCCTTTTTCAAACAAATAAGTCCCCCCGTCATAGAAATCTTTCCAGGTTACCGGCTGCCCTTTCAGAGCCTTTCCCCGGTAGTTGCCCGGAAACTTCACCAACGCCTTGGCAGGGATCGATTTCGAATACGTATCTGCATATGCATTCGGATCATAGACCGCCTGCTTAGTTGTGCTGCAACCAGTGATACCAGCCGTGCTAACTGCCAAGGCAACCAGAACTGCAGCAAAACCAAATACCTGCTTTAGTCTCGCCATCGTATTCACCTCCTTTCTTTTAAATGTTTCTCATTTTATGCCTTCCTACCCGTTTAATATAAAATGATTTATAAATTTGCTTTTGGCACTTCCTCCTTTCTTTAATGATTTTTAAAAAATCGAATCTAAAATGGATTAATACAAATAAGATGCCAAAAAAGCATTTATTGAGGAAAAAATATAAGTAGTTGTTAAATTTGGGAAAGAATATGAGGACTGAAAATAAAAAAACTTACTGTTTACTTTTGTAATTTTTTTATCTCTTAGGGACTAACAATTGTAAAATGAATACTAACAAAACCGATTGCGATAGAGCGATTTCTTTGGAGGGAGATTTTTATTCAAATATTAGTATCAATGAACAAGGAAAGATTTTAGATGGAGGAATATGTTTGGTTTTTGTTAAACCATCTTCGGCCCGTGACAGAATATGACTTTAGGAATGTTCGAAATTAAACTGCTCAAGCTGAGCTATCTCCATTTTTAGTTTTGACATGCTATGGAATATGCAAAACATTAGTGGCTATTTATGGTTTTTTAATATTTTATTTATTGCTACCTGCGACATTCATATAACTGCGACACATATAATAGAAGTATTGGTTCGCTTCATTGCTTACCATTTTTTTATCTTGATCATATAATTTGTAGTAGGGATCTTTTTCTATAAAATACCCGATGCACTTAACGACACTGGTTTTATGATCTTCCAAAAAGCTGATATTTTGTGCTTTTATTCTATCATTCCATATTCCCCAGTTTTGAACGCGAGAAAAAAACTTAAATGGCTCCAATACCGGTTGATTTAAACTTGCCAACCATTTTGACACCTTTTGGCATGGAACTATATGTCCACCTGATGATAAATTTGAAATATCGTGAAACAGCTTATGCATATATGACAAATGGAACGTATACTTTTGTTCCCGATATGATTCCTTTAAAAGGCTTATTGGATAAATGTCATTTTCTCCAATTAAACGAACATTTGCTTGGGGATTATAATATTTGATAAACCATCCCCATGCAAGATGATTTTCAAAGCATAGCATCCCAGGATGTTTTTTATCGAATTGAAGTGCGGGAAGTGATTTTGTATTTTTTGAAATCCAAAACTCTTGAATGCCTTTAATTTGCCAGATATCAATTATTTTTAGACCATCTTGAGGCCAAAGTATTGCCCGCGATCCAAACCAGATTCCTGTCACTTTTAATCTTGAACTATCGATTACGGATCGCGTATTAAAAATAAGAATTAACGATTCATCAGACATAAACGACTTTTCATCTTCTCTTATTTAAGGTTTTCGCTGCATTTTCTTTTATTCTCGATCATCTTAAATTTTTAATCCAATGAGTTCTTTGAGAATTTGATCTGCTACTAAGCGCCTTTGTTCTTCTGTAGCATTTTCGCTAGTTGCATTGCGATTAAGCTTTATGGTTTTGATGTCTACATCGGGGTATTTTGCTTTGGCATCCTTTATTCGTTTCTTATAATCACGATAGCCTTTTGTAAAAAAGAATACTACCTTTACTCGATATTCTTCGTTTACTATAATGTTTCTTTCATGGATTGCTTCATAAACTTTAAACCCGGAGTCAGATTCTCCTTTTGGCTCTGAAGAAGATCCTCGCATATCTATATCAAGAAAGGCAATATCCAAAGGCACGTTGTAATCTTTGACCATTCCCATCGCAGCTTTTTCTGTTTCCTTGTATTGAAAATGTTTCCAGAATTTGTCATTATGCAGTGTGGGCAAACAATTTCGGATTTGAGAGGGGGTGCTTGCATCATCATCCATAATTAAAGAAACCATATGTCTTTGCCACGTTTTAGCCTTATCATTTGCAGTCTTTTCATAATATTCTTTTACTGTTTCATCAACTAACTGCGAGAGATATTGTGAATAGGCTTCGAAAGTTGATATCTTTTCTTTCTGAAAACTACCTCCACGCGTTTGCGCAATTAGACTATAAGGCCCCATTACTACTGAACGAATAACTTTTATCTTTTCATTCTCACCAAGCATTTTCTTGAAAGGAGAATGTTCCCTCAATCCCTCTTCTATTGTAGCTTTAGAAGAAAGCATTACTTCCGTCCCAACGGCCATAAAATTTCTAATTTCTCTTGTTGGACTTAGTTTTTTAATAATTTCAGTAGTAATTCTGTTTGTTTCTTCAATAGATGACAATTCCTTATGATATGGAACATAACAGACAATATTTGAATGAGGTTGATGTATTAAGGCTATTTGACCGTCCTTATTAGGTCCCCGAAATTCATCTTTTAATGATTGATAAAGTTTTCTTGCAGACAGAACCGATAAACCTACTAAACGGCCATGTCCATTTTGATCCAAAGGGACGGTTTTGTGCGCAAGCCAGCAGGCAGCTGCTGCAGCCCCTGAACGCGATCCTTCCAAAGTATAGCGTCCGGTAAAGCCGATATCTGTCTCTGAATCCGCCCAGAGATACGGTGCATCGGTACTCATAACTTCACGTGCATGCCCGTTTTTTAACAACACAGCACCTGCTGGATAAGGGATATACCCTAACTTATGAGGATCAATACTTATGCTGTCCGAACGGTTCAAGGCGGCTGTTCTATCAATAAATTCCTGCCATGCCAGCCATGTTCCTGTACCCTGATCCGACATATCAATAAGTTCCCTACATTCATCTTGCGGCAACCCAACCCCAGTCCCACACTCGAGCAACCAATTTTTTAAAGTCCCTGGTGTATTTGAGTCTCCGGCTTTAGCTACGCTGCTTGAGCCAAGTTCCGGTCGAATCATCGATGCCAGGTAGCCGCCATAACATGCATCTACATGGTTCCAGATTGTCAGGCCGTGTTCCAGGCGAAATTCTTCTAGCAATTCGTATATTGCCGGCAGGTTATCAAGAGCGCCTTCTTCAGTAGTCCCAAATATAGATGACAGGAAAAAAGGCCAGACTTTTTCACTGGTCTGATCATTGAGATCTTTCAGGATTATGTCACGAAATGCAGATACATCCATGTCAAAGCTTGATAGAAGGGGTATTAAAGAGATGGATTTGTTACCGAACCCCAATATGTCAGCGGATTTCGGCCATGAATAATGGGATGATGCAGAAACATATATTTTCCATACTGAGTCCAATATGCTGCCGGCATCACGAATATGCTGATTTGCTAACTTTCTAAAAGACTGAAGCCCAAGCGTTTTCAATTGAAAATGCCGAACAAGTTCGTCGAAAAAGAATCCAGCTTCTTTGACTATTTCCGGTGAATCGATTGGTTTTTGTGAATCAATTGTTTCTTTAATATACACCAAAGCAGTTTGACGAAGTTGGCAAAGCTCTTCTACCGGGAGGTTAGCCAATTCCCAAGCACTCATTTCTGAGATAGGTTTTTCTTCACCAATAGCTGTCATAGATTTAAGATTTTTCTTTAATTCTTCTTGAATTTTTTTCAAACGGAGATGGAGGGAGCCTTTAATTGCAATATCATGTTCTTTTAGATTTTCTGCTATAATATCATCAGGTAAGGTATCGCATTCGAGGGCTATTCTTATGGAAAAAGGCAGGGTGCGAAGATTACGGGCTACCCAAAGACTGTAAATATTAGCTGTAGTACCACCTGTCGTTAAATATCCCCAGCCTTCCGGCGGCAGGCCCACCATTTTGAGTAACATCTCGATTACTTCCTTTTCCAACCGGGCAGTAACCGGAGATGATTCGTCTGCAACGTTATTACTGTTATATAACATTGCACCAAAATAACCAACTAGTGCCGGTAGCAACAGGTCTGTATTCATATGTCCGACATAACGCGCGGAAAAGAAAGGTACGCCCGCCTTTGAGTGGCTCAAGAACTGAAACAGTCTATCCCGCAGTCCATCGACAAAAGCTTTAAAATCAGCATCGCTTTGAGTAGCTGAAGTGACTACGGGATAGTCCTCAGGGTGAAAGTTTCTTCGCCAATACATATGGTCGTCAAGGGCTTCGATCACCAATTGTCTAAAAAGTTCCATATTTTCAGCTTTGGGGCCAATTAAATATCCAAACAAGTCTTTCATATCTACCTCTCAAGCTGTTATAGGTTTTGGGCATAAAAGTAACACAATTGCCAAAAAAAAAACGTCCTGCCAAACTTGTCCTGATAAAACCCGAGATAATGGTCTAGCCAGTTCGCTAACTCTGTCAATTCGTCCTCAGGAATCGATTCAAAGTTCCAGGCCTCCCCTAATCCAAATAATTCATGAACAAACCATGTAGCATCTCGGCGACCATTAAACGACCATGGCGTAGGAATAGTCCCCACGCGAACATCGTTCATTCCTGCACCTAACAGAGCTTCCTTGATGCTTGTTTCACGTGGGAAATATCCAAAATGACGCTGAGCGCCGTAACCGTCAATAACGTCATCAAAAAAGTCAGCCAGATAACCGGTTCCAGATCCCATATCTATAACATCGTACCCTCTAATTTCCTAGTTGGCGGCTATACAGAGCAATGGTAAAATCTCAAGATATCGAGCTGTTGGATACCTATTCATTGCACCTTTATACCGAATTGCGCGCTCTTTTCCAAACATATTTTTCTTAGCTTGAACGGGCATAACTTCTCTCCATGAACGTTTCCCTCGGCTTAATCGCCAAGGTTAGCACAAAGAAAAAATAAATTACCTGTTTTCTAAAACCTTGACTAAAAGATAGTCTTTTTTACCTTTGCGGATTAAAATATGAGATTCGGATGCCAGATGATTTTTATTTATCTCAAAATTTTCTTTGATACGCACATTATTAACATAAATTCCTCCAGATTCCAATAGGCGGCGGCCCTTGCTCTTTGAATTCACCAATCTGCTATCAAAAAGCAATTCGACAAGATCTATACCCTTTTCCAGTACGTTTTTCGAAACTTTAAAAGAAGGAGCTTCTGAAAAAACAGCAGAAAGAGTATCATCTGAAATACCTTTAACCCCGGATTGATATACAATTTCAGCTGCATTAACCAATTCGCGGGCTTTTGACTCGCCATGAACCATAGAAGTCATTTCGAAAGCCAATGCTTTCTGAGCTTCACGTTTTTCAGGCTCAGATTGTAAGGATCGGTCAAGCCTAACAATCTCTTTTTTATTCAGAAATGTATAAATATTAAGCAGACGGATTACATCCCGATCATCTTGGCGAACAAGATACTGGAAAAAATCCCAGGGTCTTGTCTTTTCAGGATCTAACCAAATGGCATTGCCTTCTGATTTGCCGAATTTCTCTCCGGCAGAAGTGGTCATCAGTGGGAAAGTTAGTCCAAATGCCGTTGCTCTTGTTTGTTTACGGATCAAATCGATACCAGCAGTAATATTGCCCCACTGGTCATTTCCACCGCACTGTAGTAAGCATCCAAACTTTTCAAACAAATGCAGAAAGTCGAACGCTTGCATGGTCATGTAGCTGAATTCTGTGAAGCTTATTCCCTGATCACTATTAAGACGCCGCTTTACGGACTCTTTAGCAATCATGTAATTAATGCTAAAATGTTTTCCAACGTCTCGTAACCAATCGATGAAAGTCATTTTAGAAATCCAATCATCGTTATTAAGTATGATCGGGGCGGAATCCTCAGAGAAGTCTAAATATTTAGCCATTTGCTTTTTGAGCCCTTCAATGTTTTTAGCTACTTTCTCTCTGGATAGCAGATTTCGCTCCTCTGATTTTCCAGAGGGATCTCCTATCATACCTGTAGCTCCTCCAATGATAAGCAAAACCTTATGTCCGGCTTTTTGAAAATGGCTTAAGGCTATCAGGGGCACCAGATGCCCAAGATGCAGGCTATTCTCTGTTGGATCAAAACCAGCGTACACAGTAATCTTTTTATTTCTAAGTAAATTTCGCAGTTTATCATCGCTGCATTGCTCAATGAAGCCTCTTTCTTCAAGCGTTTCAAATACCGATTGCATGATCCATCCTCCTATCCTTCTATTTTAAAAATATTGAGCATCTATACCTTATCTTTTATTTTCGGGTTTCTTACTTACTTATAAAGCAAACGCTATGCCAACCTTTATCACAAATAGGTTTTAACTTTAATTTCAAGAAGATATAGAAGCTTGCAACAATATGGTCTACTAAAAACAATGCTTTGATATACTTACAGAATTGCATTGCAACTAACAATTAATAACAAATAAGACAGATTTTTTAAAATTTGCTGTAAGTTGGATGGCTTTATTTTTCATTGGACAAGATTACAATCTTGAGAAAACGGAAATATCTATCACGAACCTATCTAAATAAAAGATAGACTTTTGTCAGATTATGTTGAATCTTTAGGAAATTGAGATGGCCTCACTTCACGTTTATTTTCCTTTACCCGAGCGTTTCATTTGTGCAAAATTAGATCTAGACATGCCCATTATCATTGCTATATTTTTTTGCGGGGTTTTTTTGCCTTCACTGCGAAGTTTTTCTTCTATTTTTTCTGCAATAATCAATTTGTTTTTGGGTCTATTATCTAACTTTTTTTTGTATTTACTTAAACCGCTTAGCCCTTGAATCGTAATTTTTCTCTTTTCTATATATGTTTTAATCAAGTCAACCAATTCCTCCTTCTTTATCTGTTCATTTTTTCTTTCATCAAAATATTCCTTCAAGAGTTCAATTTTATTATGTCCATCCTTTTTATATTTTTCGACAAATAGCTTGTTAGTTTTGTAATAATCCTTAAACAATTTATCAACAATTGGGGCTGGATCAAATGAATCACTCGGTTCAACATGTTCATTTATTATTCGACTATCTCTTAAGTTAGTATCAATTTCAATATGTTCATCTGTAATAATTGATCCTTCTCCAACAATTAGAATTTGTTCAATTTTATTTTCTAACTCTCGTATGTTGCCTGGCCAATTATGCTGTGTTAGTTTCCTTAAAGCTGATTTAGATATCCCTTCAATATTCGTTTCGATGTTTTGTTTCTTTTTTATCATAAAATGATTAACCAGAATTTCTATGTCTTCCTTACGTTCCCGTAGGGGGGGAACGTGTATAGGAAAGACATTGAGTCTGTAGTATAAATCTTCACGAAAAGTTTTCTCTTTTATTGCGTCTTTCAAGTTCTTGTTAGTCGCAGCGATAATTCTCACATCTATTCTTTTAATCCCTGGTTTACCAAGAACCTGAATTTCTTTTTGTTCTAAAACTCTTAATAATTTTGCCTGCGAATTATAATTCAGTTCTCCTATTTCATCTAGACATATTGTGCCGCCATCGGCTTTTTCAAAATATCCTTTTCGATCTTTGTGTGCATCAGTATACGCCCCCTTTACCGAACCAAAAAGTTCTCCTTCAATAAGCTTATCTGGTAAAGCTGCACAGTTTATCGTCTCATATGATTCATTTCGCCTTTTACTCTGGAGATAAATAGATCGTGCTACTAATTCTTTACCAGTTCCATGTTCACCGGTTATTAGGACTGTAGTATTCTGGGGAGCCACTTTCTCAATTAATTTTAAAACGTTTTTCATTCTATGGCTTTCGCCCAGAATAATGTCAGGCTTGCTCATTTTCTTAAGGTCGCGATATTTATTTTTCAGTTGAACATACTCCCTTTGTTGCTTCACTAATTCAAGTGCTCTATCCATCTTGAACTTTAATAATATGGGATCATCATCCTTGCTTACAAAGTCTATTACCCCTTTATTATACATAACTAAAAGTTCATGTTTCCATCGGGATAGATCTTCATATGCAGAATAAAGTATTACTCTTATCGGATCTATCTCATTTTTTTTTCTTAATTGATTAATTTCAAATAATTCTGTCAAAACGCTCAAGCCTGTCGCACCACCTCCAAAATCGTAGTCAAGGAGAATAAGGTGCACACTTTCTAGGTCAATTCCTCTTAAGTCAGGTGTTTCATGAATTAACGGGTCATGGTCATATTGATTTTTTTGATCGTGGTCCATGGCTAGCTCAAAGTATTTTTTGGGGCCACTGGGGTCGTCGTCAATAATCAATACTTTATATTTATCGTTAATCATTTGCTTGTTCCTCCGATATGGGGAAATCCTTTTAACAATGTGGCTTTTTTATTTCTGAATTTTTCATATTCGCTTTTAAAAAGATTCAAATCGCTTTTTATCGCGATCTCTTGAAGATCTTTTAATTCTGAAATAAACTTATCAATTCTTTTTTTGTCCTGGCTTGGTATAAAAAGTTTATTTAAAATATCTAATCTATTTGTGATATTAATAAGTTTATCTATATCACTCACTTCTATTGCAAGAGGCAATATATTATTAATATCATGGCAGATATTATCAAGAAGCCTGCCAGAAAACAGCTGCTTTCCTTTTATTCCAAAAACTGTACAGCCACATTCCAATTCAATTTGAATGTTGTTATTAAGTAATTTTGATAAGACTTCTGGAACATTAACAGGATATGGCATAAAATCTGCGAGTGATTTAAACCTACCGCAATTGATATCTCTCTCTTCAGTTTCCTGCTTATTAACACCTATGACAATTACCTTTCGCTTGTTATAACATGTCCGTTTCATAGCTTCGCTAACAAGATATTCTTTTCGGTGAGTATTTATTGGAGTTTCAGGTGCATAAAACTCAGGAAGGGTAAGTTGTGAATTGGTTGAGTATATTTTAAGGCATTTAAGATATGTATTTTTTAGGGTTTGATCAAGGAACAATAATGAAATATTAATCATGATTGATATTTAGCCGAAAATGTGGACTGTCTTATTCAAAGGCTACAGTAAAACAGTCTGGTGATTTCAGCTCTTTGCTAAGTATCTTCAAGTTCTTTGAGTAGTCCTGCTAGTTCTGGGTCGTTTCTTAAATCTGGATCACCCCAAGGACCTGATGTCAATCGTCGAATTAAATCTTTTAGAGCTCCTGTAGACGTTTTAGTATGCTTGGGATACATTTTCCGCATGAATTCTGCAATACTTTTGCATTTCTTTTTTGCTTCAACAGCGAGTTTCATTTCTTTTAATATTCTTATCCTAGACCAGTCATCAGAATTTTCTAATAATTTTGGTTCCGTTTGTTCCATTAAAGCGTTTTTAATATTTTGGGAATTTTTTATATTTGATTCAAATATAATATCTTCAGGATAAATTGTATTAGAACTGCCAAGGTTTAATAGCGCCCTACTAATTACACTTCCAACCTCTCGAACATTTCCCGGCCAACTATGCTTTTTAAACATCCGAATAGCACTCGGTGAGAGTTTTTCTTTACCGGTTTTACTCAAATTCTTAAGAAACATCTCTGCAAACAATGGGACGTCCTCCATACAATCACAAAGTGATGGCGAGTGAATTATTGCTCCCGAAGTAATTCGGTAATAAAGGTCCTCGCGAAATTGACCTTTTGCTACCAAATCTTCAAGATTTTTATTGGTTGCCGCAATTAATTGAAAGTCAACATATTCGGATTTAACTTCGCCAACCTTCCTTATCTCCTTCTCCTGAATTGCCCTTAGAAGCTTAGCTTGTGCCCCATATGATAAATCTCCGATTTCGTCTAAAAATAAAATCCCCCCTTTGGCCTGAGAAATCAGACCTTCCTTTTCATGATCTGCACCGGTGAAAGCTCCCTTGATATGTCCAAAAAGTTCAGATTCTACCAAGTCTCTTGGTAATCCTGTACAAAGCACAACTTGAAATGGGCCTTCTGAACGAGGTCCTAACCGCCATAGCATATTAGCTATAACCTCTTTCCCGGTACCTGATTCGCCTGATATCAAAACCGTAGGAGGTTCTTTTAGCCTAAATTCAGTGTTGAGAGCAATTTTACCAATTTTTAGCCTAAGCAATCGAATAGCTTCTGAATTTCCATAAAGAGGCTTATTGGGGGAGTGCTCCGTTTTAAGATCAGGCGTAAGCCATATTTGAAAAGTACGTTTTAATTGCCCGAAATCGTCAGGTCCTTTTCCAACAAAATCGTTGGCTCCATTCTCGATGCTTTCACTGAAAACTTTAAATTCGCCACGTGACAGGCTCGTAAACATAATAATTGGAAGAATCGGATATTCATGGCGAATTTGTTTCAGAATTGCTATACCCATATATTTGTTACCATCTCCGGGAAACATTACATCAAGCAAAACAAGATCAATTTTACCAGCCTTTTCTACCCCTCCCATAGCTTTTTCAATCGATCCAATACGCTCGCTACTTAATTCACCAATACATCCTGTTTCATAAATGAATGTGTATGGCAGTTTAGATGTGTAGTCTCTTTCAAAATACTTTTTGCGATCATCAGGGGCAGCAAATTGATCGTCTATCAGCATTATTCTTTTTTTATCCATTAACTTCCTCCATAGGGTAAAATGGCCATCCGTCAATATGTTTTATAAAAGGGATAAGGTTCTTAACGCCTCTAAATTGTTGTAACCAAAGACTTACGAAAACAGAATCTACTAAATCTTTTTTTTCAGTTTTATTGAGTATTTCATTGTTAACCAGAACTTTTTCAGCATATTCATCAATTTTATCTATAACTTTTAAAATATCAATTTCAATAAAGTCTTTTCTATTATTATTTTGAGATATTAATTTTTTATGAAATTGTGCTGGGACCCCCATTTGATTAAAGTTTTCATCATTGCATGGAAGGGTTTTGGGCAGATCGCGTTTGATATTTGGGAGCAGAGAACCATCAGAAATGGATCTTAAAGTCGATGAAATATCCTTGCTCCAAACACTTAGAGCATCTTCAACGTTCTTATCAAGTTCAGAAAGAGTATTTTGCCATAAGTAACAAAACGGGGGTTTTATGATGTGTAAATGATGTAACGTGTGTCTTTTATCTTCAAATTCAGAAAGGATCTTTTTTATCTTTTGGGTATTAAGCACCATCATGTATTCTGAGAATGCATTTTTGAAGAGCCATTCGATTTTTTGTCTAATTTTATCAATCTGATTATCTTCCCTGTTAAAAGCATCTCTTGCAGCTTTTTCCTCATCGGAATTCCAGCTGACTATTAGATCTTTTTGAACTAAAACCTCTCGTAAACTTTGAATAAGTTTTTTAATTAAATCTCTATCGCCATTTATCTTCAGCATCTTTCGTTCAATTTCTTTAGTAGGTAAAAGTCCCCAACGAATTGCCTCCCAAATTAGACGGATACATCCTCCATATGAATTGTATGATATAGGCTGTTCCTTCCAATCCGGTTTTGCGAGTTGAGAAGCAATAATTGTAGCTTTTTCAAGTGAGGATATGGGGTGAAGGATTGGCACACAATCGATAAATGTGCTTTTTATATCTTCTAGTTTAGGATAATGCCAGAACAACCTATCTTTGAGTACTTCATTAATTTCTTTTGAAAATAAGTTTGTTGAGTTTTTTACTATCTCAGCCTCACATGTATCAAACCAGAAGTTTTTGTCTGTTTCTTTTGTCCTAAATAGTTTATCTGGGCGAGTTTTATCCCATGCTTTAATCTTATTCAAAATATCATCCGAAGGCTTTATTTTCTCTTTAATAACTTGCCATCCTGTATTTTTATCCCAGTCCCATATAGATAACCAACCCTGAATAAGGATATTAATCGGTTCAAGAAAATCAGATAATTCTTTTATATTATCATTCTTTTCAATTAGTTTCTCTATAGGAAACTTCGGTACAAAAAACTTTTGTTTTGATTGTTTCAGAAAATCATCATAAAATTGTATAAAAGCATCTTTCCAGTTTAATTTTTTATATTCATTAATTCCTTTTAGTTCTATATCAACAGTTATTGATTCAAAACCAGTTTTTGATTTCTTAACTAGATATTTTTTTGCTTCTTTTGAAAACTTTCCTGAAGAAACCCAATAAACATGCCGTTTTTCTTCTTCACATTTATCAATAAATTCTTCCATATCTTCTTCGGATATAAAGTCTCCAGAGTGAACGAATATTGTATTATATTTTTTTCTATCGTATTTTTTATCTCCAATTTTATATGGCTTATCGTAACAGTTAATCTGTATTGACGGTCCAGATATTCCTTCAAGATATCTCTGAAGTTCTTCATTTTTACCTTGTAAATTTGTGTCGAAAATACCGAGCCTTAAAAACTTATCCATTATACTCACTGTCCATTATATTTTTAATTAATTCATCTGCTTCTTCTAATAATATGGCTTCATCTAGTACTGAGAACTTGTTGTTTTCTTTAACCAAGAATGTATCGTATGGTTTATTTTTAAAAGGCGTTTCAATAATTTCGGGCGATATATGGAAAGCAATTGTAGGAGGTTTTACTTTATTTTGATAATTTATATTTAATTTTATTGTTTCTGTTCTTTTAATATCTTTACAATCGGCAAGTATCCCTTCATTATCATTATATCCAATAAAATCTATATATAAAGCATCTGGATATTTATTATTACAAAATAAATTTGCATTTGGATAGACAATATGACTAAAATATTCTTTATTTCTTTTAATCTTATTTGAATAAAATATCCATCGGCTCCCTGTTTGGAAAATCTCCCAACAAAATTTACCCATATGATGTCTTATGTTAATCTTGCCATTCTTTTCAGCCGAAGAAGGAAACAATTCATTGTAGTAATATTCCTCTGAGTCGTTACTATATATGCAGCATAAAATACCATTATATTTAACTTTATAACTTGGTGAACCAAGTCGATATATGTTTATTTTATAAATACTGTCCTTCCACATTTCAATAAGAAAAGATAAAGCATAAAACATTCTAGTGACGTTAAACCAAAGATGATTTCCTCCCCTAGCCTTTTTAGGTTTGTTACATGTTATTAAATTTATATTAATATTTTGTTCTTTTCTCCATTCATCGTATAGTTTTCTGAAGTCTTCACCAAAGTCATCATCCTGGATTAATGCTCTAATACAAGGTCTTTTAAATCCTTTTGTGTAAATCCATTCTTTATATAAAGCTATGTCATAACCTACTTTTATTAATATATTTCTCATTTCAGGCGTAAAAAGATTTTTAGAAAACTCTTCGGGTTGTTTGTATAATGGCTCATCACTAGGCATTCCACCGCCCTCGTGATGATGAGGACTGTATGTTTGAAGCAATATTTTTATATCTTCGCGTGCAGAGTTAAACATAGGTCTTTCAACAACCCTGTTCTCTGATCCACGAATAATTCTCCATTTATTAGTATCCAATATATATAACTCTTTATGGGGAATGAATATCCTTATTTTAGCAATTTCTTCCTTAATGATTGTACTACTAGCATAATGAGTAATCTCATATTTATTCAGCCAATCTATTATAGGCTTTCCAGTTTCTTTTTTGCTACTACTTAAAATATATTCGCAAAGTCTTGCTTGTTCAAATTCTCTCCATTTAGAACAAAATATAAATGGTATATTATTATTTTTAGCAATAATAGCAAGCCCAATACCATGAAACCTTAATGATTCATTATATTCAATAAAGACTTTATTAAATACTTCAGCAAATTTATTATCTATTTCTTTTTCATTTTCATATATATTCACAAGCCATTTTTCTAGTCTATCATTAATCTTTTTATTACCTCCTAGCAACTTATCTGATCCTATATCAATTATCCATATTTGGCTCTGTCCTTTAATATATCTTTCTATTTCTTCTTTTGATTTTAAATCCCAATCAATAAGATGGGTATCAATTCTCCAGTTTACATCATTTAAATATGGCCTTAATTCTTTAAAAAATATTTTTTCTAGCTTTTCTAATACTTGTGGTTCATCCTCCCACCAAATTACTCGCATTTTTATCTCCTTCTTTTACCCAAAAATCTTCAGGTAATTGAATGTCTAATTCATACCAACCCTCATCTGTTATTGGAAATTTCATTTTTGGTTTTTTGATATCTTCCCAGCTAAATCTTCTCCCTAATGCAAACTCTAAAGCTTCAACCGTCCCTGTCTTTTTATCGAGTCTTTGATTACGCAAAAATCCTTTATTTCTAATTAAAATATTTTTTTCAGAGACATTTATCTTAATATTTTCTTTAAAAAACTTTACATCATCTTCATTTAATTTTGGCAATTTCTTTTCATATCTATATTTCTTTGTTTTCCAGTATGATATAAAATGCTGAAATAAATTAGATATTGAAGCCATAAATACTATCTGAGCAGATATTCTTTTTAAACCACTTTTGTGAAAAGAAACATTGTTTGGAAGATTTGGAAATATTCCATTTGCTGGATCCGTTGTTATTTCTAGCAACTTATTCATCCATATTTCTCTCCCAACTGGAATTTCACTACTCAAAAATATTCCCATGTACAAAGCTCTTTTCCAGATTTTTATCAGACCTTCCTTTATTTCGTATATATTTCCAAGTAAGTCATATTCATGTTTATCTCCAAATGAAAAGGCAAGAAATCTCAGATATTCATAACCGCATTCAGCACTAAATATATTCCATTTCTTGTCGTAATCATTTACCTCCACTTCTCCTTTTAATATTTTTATTAGATTTTCATATGGAGGAATAGCATTCCCCTGCTCGTGTGTCAAACCCCTAACAATTTTATCCCATTCAACTGAACGTCCTATCTCTCTCTCCATTGCTAACTTTTCAATTCTTAAAATACATTCAATAATACTTTTTATTAAAATATGAAAAGATGTAGAAACATATGATATCCAATTTCTGATAGCTATATCTTCTTCAGATGGATTAAGTCCTTTCATCTTATCAACAAGAACCTCTGGATATGCTATTTTATTTAAAAGGTTATTTTTCTGTTCATAAGAAACTCTAGGGTCAGTTGTTATTGAAAACGAGATTGCCCCATCTTTTTTATCGAAATTAACTTGAGTAGATAATACAATCGGTTTTTGAAAATATATAAACGGAAAAATAAATTCAATTATATCCCGGAAATGCCACTTTTTAATACCGATCATTTCCTTTTTTTCTTCCCATTTATCTTTTTCATAGCCATTATGATTTTCTCCAAAGTCCATAATAGCGTCATATAGGTCACATAAAAACTTATGCCACTGACCCTTTATATTCGAGTTTGAATTAATTTGGTTGAAGAGCTTACAATTTTCATTAAAGCAATTCCTTGACTCAGATATTGAAGTACATATAGAATCACAATCATCTAAGCACTTATAAACATATTCATTAACAATCAGGTCAAGATCACCGCTAATTTCAAAAAAATTTGAGGCTTCGCTTTTTTGATTTATAATTTTTGGAATCTTCACCTTTTTTTTCTTATCAATCAATTCTACTCTATAAAAAATTAAAGGTGAAATAGAATTAATCTCAAAAATAAAATTACTTTGCTTTTTTGAAAGTAAAGGTGATAAATAGTTTTGAAATATTATTTTTTTCCAATCTTTATCCATCCTATCAAGTTCCCACTGGTTTTTTATATTGGTAATTATTTGTTGGTTATTGTTATCATAAAATTTTCTTATTAAAATATCTAAAAGGGAACTATGGCGATCGGTTAAATTTGATTTATTATTGTTATTTAGAAATATTATTATTTCTTTGATATATCTATCTATTATTTCTCTTAGCTTTTCGTTAATTTCCTTGTTAGTTAATTCGAAAGGATCAAAATTGTAGAAGTTTCTTTTCGGAATAAATCGAAATTCACCGTGGTACGCGAAAGAGCCAAAATGTAAGCCTGACATGTTAATATCATTTATATAATGAATGACTTGGTTAAAATTTGGGCTACTTAATGTACATTCCCTCATGCTTTTATATCTTAATACCGAAAGATGTACCAATCCAGACAATATTAGACTTTCAATTTTCAAATATTCCTTATAATCGAATTTTAATTCATTCAATTTTATGGCCAAAATTTCCTCGATAATAATTTCTTCATCTAATGTTCCTATTTCTTTTTTAAGATATCCAATCAATTCCAATGCCGGGCTATCTTCAATTATTTTTGTTATATTTCCTTTCTTTTTTCTATCCTCGAAGTCAATTTCAAACTCTTTAAAACTATTAGGCATGCTCAAATAATTATTAATTCTATTAATAATCTTCGATGTTCTGTTATTGATAATTATTGGGTATTCTTCTTTTCGAACAGGAAAGGACTTATAGTCCTCAGGATATAAAAAATAGGCTATTTCTTCATCAATCAGAATACCTTCATTTGTTAGTAATAGTATATTTCCTTTTTTTTCAATAAGTCCAAACTCTTTAAGTTTAACTAATTTCTTTATGATATCTGGAGTGGTTTTGCCCAAAGTGAATTCGTCGTTGTAAAGTTTTTTAAATTTTTTAATTTTAGGAAATGTCTTAAAAAATCTTTCTATATCAAGCCCTTTTTCGACATTGATAAGGGATTTAATAATAGTTCTTGCATACTGGTCATCTTTAGTCAGCGGATAAGCTTCTGATATTGGAGGTTTTTTATTTTTAACTTTTTCACACCAACGTTTAAAGTCACAATCGTTTCGACCTATGATAGTTCCCAGGTGAGAGTATGCAGAGGGACCGAAGCCTATCACTGTCCCATGATTGACCAAATCAGAACCGGGGGCACCCTTATATTTCTTTACGCCTTCCTTTTGAAGGCGAAAAACATGAGGTCGCCACATATAATAGCCTTTTCTCTTGAGTACATCGATATAGGCTTTTCGCATTTCAATTAATTCTCTCCAACCGACTATCCTATTTTCTCCTTCTTCTGCAGCCAAAACAGTTTTAGGAACATATCTAAGATAATACATCGTGAATGATTCCGGCAAAATTTCTTCAACAAACTCCTGAACCATTTTTCTCCATTCTTCAGTGGTCTGATTTTCTAACCCATATATAAAATCTAAATTGACATGATCTATATTGTTTTCTTTTAAAATTCTAAATGATTTTTTTGCATTTTCTATGGTGTGATTACGACTGAAATATTTTAAATGATAATCAGAATAGCTTTGAACTCCAATGCTGAACCGATTAAATAATTTTTTTAGTATTTTAATTTTTTCCCGATCAATTGTATTAGGGGTTGATTCTATAGTCCTTAAATGCTCCGCAGATAATTCAAAATTATTTTCTATAATCTCTGTAAACTTTATGATATCCGGGGGTGAAAGATATGTTGGTGTTCCGCCTCCAACGTAAAGATCATTTGTAGGTATTTTGTATTTTTCATCTTTTTTAAGGGTTAGCTTTACATTTTGTATTTCTCTTTCTAAAGCTATTAAATAATTTTTAACACCCTCTTTATCATAATCTTTTTTAACAATTTTATAATAGAAACAGTATTTACAATTGTAGTTACAGAAAGGAACATGAATATAAATCCAGAACCTTTGGCCTTTTTTTGGTTTATCTTTATATAAATCACGATAAGAACCTTTTTGTAATAAAAATGGCTGGGATAACGGATAAGTGTGAGCCTTTTCATATTCCAAATATTGTTTTCTAATACCACTTTTTTCTAATTTATCAAGAAATCCATTACTTATCTCGATTTTTTCAATTACCACTATAGACCTCCAATTTTGATTAGCTACTCTTTTCCGTTAATTGCTTGGTAAGCTTGCCAGTAAACAATTCTCTTTTGAAGATATTCTATTACAACATTTATTACCCAGCCTAGTATTCCGGAAAGAAGAATGAAAAAATACATTTTGTCATAATCAAGTATGGTTTGATAATCATAAATCAACGTTCCTAAACCGTTTTTGGCGCCCAAAAACATCTCCGCAACAAGGAGAAGAATGAGTTGCAAGGAAACACAAATACGTAATCCTGTAAAAAGATGCGGGGCGATGCTTGGCAGGAGAAGATGTAGAATTATCTGCGAGCGAGAGGCCTCCCATCTAAGCATGAGAGAATACCGCATTTCAGCTACATCTTTGAGTCCAGCAGACAAATGAATGTACATGATAACGCTTGTCAGCACTACAGGTACTGCTAAAAAAGTGACTTCAGTAAAACCCCAAAGAGTAATAAACAAAGGGAAAAGCGTCACAACAGGTATACTTCTGACAACATCCACCGGCAGAGAAAATATTTCTTCAAGTAAACGAAACTGATGAAAAAGAAAAGCCATAACTACGCCAATTCCAGAAGAGACAGTAAAAACTACCAGCAAACGTCTTAAAGTTATACCTAATGCTGACATAGCCAAAGGAGTGGTCAGGCTTTTTATACCTGCGGCAATAATCTCATGAGGATATGGAAAAATCACCGCCCTGAAAATATGGAGCCAGCGGGCCAAATATGCAGCAAAAGCAAGAATAAAAATTGGCATAAATATTTTTATAATAATATATCTCATTAATTTAATTAAGGAAATGGCCATGGACCCTATTTATGTTTTCTAAGTAATTCTCCTGGGATTGACAGTCACTTATCATCTCAGAAATTGATCCATCCATAGCAAAAAGGATAAGCCTATCACAGAATAAAAACGCCTCTTCAGCTGAATGGGATACCATGATTGCTACAGTATTGTTTAATTTAAGACGTGCTCTCAGCTTCTTTAAAAATACCAAGCGACTTGCGTAGTCCATTGCTGAGCAGGGTTCGTCCATTAGCAGAAGTTTCGGTGATTCTATCAGCGCTCTCAAAACAGAAATTTTCTGTTGCTCTCCACCTGATAATTGGAAGGGGAGCTTATTAAGATCAAAATCTAGTTCAAAATCGCTGACAAGCCCTGCTACCTTCTCCTTAACCTCCTTTTTTTGTAATCCTTTTATAATACCAGGAAGAATTATATTTGATATAGCTGATTTCCATGGAAAAAGAGCCTGACGATAGTCCTGATAAACAAATGCGATATCTCTGTTGTCCGATTTAAAATGCCGGCTTTCTTTTTGTATGGGTAGATCCCCCGCGCACAAATGCAGAAATGTACTTTTACCGCATCCATTAGGCCCCATTATTCCTATAAGTTCACTAGTATCAACCTCTAGCTCAACATTATTTAAAACCGTTGGACCTTCTTGGGTATATCTGAATTCTTCAATATTTAAGCTTAAAAAAGGCACTTTATATTTCCTATAAAAGTTATTGGTGTTTAAATATATCCATTTTTACAGGCTTGCTCAATATTCCCGCCTTAACGTAAAAATCTACTACTGCATCAAAACTTTGTTGATTCCATTCTTCAGGTAAACGGTAAGTGACAACGTTGATAAGCTCTGCGACTTTTGGATCAAGGCCAAATTTATCTACAATGATCTTGTCGACAGCTTTCTTGTCTTTTTCTGCTTCCTGGCGGTACAGCTTCACAGATTTCCTAATTACATCTACAAGCCTTTTTGCAGCCTCAGGGTGTTTATCAGAGAATTCTTTTGACAATACAGTAAAAGAGGCAGGGAAATTTTTCTCAATAATACCAAACGGATGTTCATATAAAACTCTACTTTTACCTGATGCAAGTAAAGTAGAACCGGAGGGTTCCAGGCAGATGATTGCATCAACAGCGCCGCTTAAAAGGGCATCCACTTGCAGATTTGGTTTTAATTTCTGTATTTCGGTTTCTTCAGGGTCAACTCCATGACTACGAAGCAGCGCTTTCATAATATTAGGTACTGTTGTTCCCGGATGGCTACCAATTTTTTTCCCTTTAAGATCTGTAATAGTTTTGATAGGAGAATCTTTCAAAACTATTACACGGTCAAAGACATCTACGTCGTTTATTTCTACCATCAGCGGGCAGGAAAAAGTTCCTGGAACTTTTTCATATCCCCTAAACATAATTTCAGTGGCTGTAAGGCCGGTCATATTAAGCTGACCGGCTAAATAGGCTTGGAACATCTTGTTTGCCGAAGGTATCTTAATAAATTCAACATCAAGGGCAGCATCTTTAAACATCCCTTTTTGCTCGGCAAGAAACAGGTAAGAATAAAAAACGGTGGGCTGATAACCTATACTTATCTTGACAGGTTCCTTTTTTTGCTCAGGTTTCGCACTTTCTTTCTGATCTGAACAGCTTGGAAACAGGAACAATGAGAAAATTGTGAGTGTGATTACAACCGCATATACTTTCCAAGTTTTCCTCATTTTTTGTTCTCCTTTAGTTTAGTCTAAAATTTATAGATAAAAACTCTTATTTTTAACCTGAGCACATAACTATCATAATGAAAAGGCCAGATCGAATGATATTAGAATTAATCATGTCGAGGATTTTATTTCTCTAACCTCTTCCCTGAAAGATTTCAGTGTTGACTTGAGGGCGTTTTCGACTTTTTGGAGAGAACCTCTGTCTTTAAAAACCACGGCTTTCTCCGTAACCGTTTCATAAAATTTATCAAGCTCTTCTCCCTTAAGGTTTTTTATATGTTCAATAAACTTTAATTCTGTAAGAATATTGTTGCTTATAGTGATAGGGATATCAAGACTATTAATTTTCTCATTTTTAAACTGTAAGTTAACTTTTAATTTTGATCCATTGCGGAAAATAAGCTTAAATAGATCGCCTTCATAGCTTCGATTCATATATGCTTTGGCCGTTTTAATAAGAAAACCGCTTTTTTCAGCCCTGTCAGATAATTTAAAGAAATTAATGCCAAGATCTTTGTATGTCTCAATGTCTTCGGGTCTGATAAATGGGCTTTTGAGTAATTGTAAGGGTTCCCTCAAATAAACCAGTGAACACATAGCCAGAAATGGATCTATATGCGCTTTTTTAAAGCTCTTGCCTTCCTGAGATGTATTTCCTATGAATTTATAATGCTCATTTCTCCATCTACATTGATCCAAGCAGGGAATGTTAGTGTATAATCCAAGTCCACAATCTACAGCTTCTCGAATTGAAATAAGGGTTTCAAAGTCACGATTAACTGTATGTGGATTAAGGGTTATGGAATCTACCCCCATATCTTCATATTTTCTTGCCTTTTCAGGGGTGTCAACACCTGCAATCAGAGAAACCCTTATTTTAAAGCTCGGGAAACCACTCTTTACAATTTTTATCAGAAAAGGGTGCGCAATGGTTAGGATATCGACCCCAATTGATCCAAGATACTCTATAAATTCAAACACCCGCCCTAACCAGCTAGAATCTTTTTCCTTATCTTGAAAATCAGGGGCATTTAACATCCAGTTAAATGTTAGGCCAATATTGTGGGCCTGTTTTATAAAAGATTCTGCCTTTTTAGATGAAACGTCCGGCAGTCGCCAAGAGTGTCTCCCACTTCCGACTATACTTGATTTAAAAGACCCATAAATCTCCTCTATTTTAGCGTCTTGAGATTCATCGTTTAAGTTTCTGATGGCCTTAATCAAAGCCTCTTCCCATGAAGTTGCAATAGAATATTTTATTCTTTCCATAAATAAACCTTAAAATAGAAAGAGACCTCTTGAACTCAATGAAACTCCGGAACAAATATTATGGTTTTAGTATTCATTGCAAGCTCGACGGTGTTAACTAAGCGCAACCTTCCGAAAATAGCTTAAAATAGTTTTTTACAGGCATCCATTAGATAATACGCAACAAACATGCCAAACAAAGCCTAAATATAGATATTGCAAGAAATAACAACTAATTATAAAAAACGGTCGTCTGCGCTATAAAGGCATCTCCTATCGAATATACTTATAAGTTATACCTATGTGTATTGTCAAGTCGGCGGTTCTGTTAACCCTAAAAGCTTTAAAAAACATAAGCCTCTATAGGCGGCAGGTATTAAACCAGTTTCTTTGGGCTAATTTTCTTTTCAGATTCTACCCCCTATTATTTGGGAGCCCCCTGGCATAGCCGGGGAGTATCCTCGATTAATTGCTGTTAATATTACAGGACGTCAAGAAAATCACTTTTTCGCATTTTTTCTATTTTTGCTTACATCATACTTTCAAAACCTAACGGGCCACTACCGTTTTTAGATGCTATAATTAACCACATCCGATGAGTGTGCTCACCGTCTGGAGGATGATTCTCTGGGATCTCAAGAAGATCTAGTTTGTGAATATTCATAGAGCTGAATAGATCGCGAAGTCTTACTTCTGAGTAGAATGCGCAAGGCCGGTGCCCGCGGATATCGAACGTATCTTCTTCGATGTATTTTCCTTTACCAAAGTAATCATCCTTTGTACTAAACATTGACAATATTACGAAACCATCAGGCCGAACAAATCGGGATAAGAAATCCAAAATGTTTCGAGCAGACAAATGGTGTTTTGCTTTCTGCCCCGGAATTATTTCAAAATCATGTCGAAACTGATGGAAGGTCTTAAAGGAAAAAGCCGCATCAAAAAGGTCGCTAGGGGAGGACCAAGAGCGTATATCAGCGTGCACGGCTGTGAACGAACCAAAACTCGTCTTCTTTCCAGATTGCTTGGTTATCTTTTCTGCTTTGGAACGTTCAAATTGGTAAAGGGCTTCAGCAGCGCGACAGGCTTCCTTAGAGTGCTCGACACCTGTTACATGGTAGCCGTGCCTTGAAAAGAAAACCGCATCTCGTCCATAACCACAACCGAAATCAAGAATTTGTTCCACTCCCCGTTCCCGGAAAAATTTGAGCGTGTCTTCGGCACCCATACTAGGCTCAGTCCCCCATACGAGGCCGCTGGACTGGATTCGGCGATCCATATAGTAAGGGCCAAAAAGATCAGCCAGCGCCCAATAGTTCTCACGGGCCCAGTATTCAACATCAAAGCTATTCTCCAGCATTTCCTCTTCCTCCATTTCCTTCTTTATATTAAAAATAAAAGACCCCAGCCATAGGGGCAGATAATAAACAAACAATTGATTTCTTTTAACAATTTAGTAAAGTACCCCGCCTTAAAAGGCGGGGCTTTTGAAAATACTTGGAAGGGGATTGCATCCCCTTTAACCCCGCATCGCATTCATCCCCGCCATAAATGGCGGGGTATTCTGCGAAGTTTTCATAAACAATATAAATAAAGCAAAAAGCATGCCGTGCGATACTGAATATTAGCAATATACAAACCATAATAAATAAACCATTACTTTTCAGATAGATAAGCAATCCTCTTTTTTTTAAGCTAATCATGATTCTGAATTATCGTAAAGCCCAATTGGCAACATGGCTTATATGTTAGACATATAAGCCATATTAAGGCTTTTATAAAAGAATAAACAGGCATCCTGCTGAGTCGGCTGAGGACTTTCACCTCCAAGCCATCTGATTTGCCACCATAGTAAAGCGGTCCGTGTCAGCCAAGGCACTGCCCGCCATACCTATCACACATGAAAAGGCAGGATCTGTCAAAGATCCTGCCTTTCCTGTTCGGTTGAGCCATCACCCTGGTTGAGTGTGAAGTCATCTGGATCCGTAAGTGGTCGAACAACGATACTTTAGTTCAGGTGGCGGAGGCATATGCTCATAACCGCTTTTATCGCATCGCCCATCGCTCCATCCATTGTTACCTGCATTTAATAATCTTGACCACCTTTTTGGGCCTCCTTCGTCTTCGTGACGGCCTAATTATTATCTTCTTTCTGCGCCGCATATTACCTCCTCCTTGAATGCCCGCCTTGCCGGCAGGTGCCTATGACGGCTGCCTTGTGGCTTTGACCTCTTCTACGCCGCCTGGTGTATTCCTGTTGACCTCGTATGCACATCCCTCTTGGGGCCACAACCCTCGGCATTTTAATCACCTCCTTCCTTTCTGTTAAGCGAAGAATATGTCTTGGGCTTTTTCAGCAACTCTCCGACTCCAGGAATCTTCCTTCGGTCTATGGCCACCCTTAATACAAATTCCTCTGACAGCCTGTTGAGTTCTTCGCTTTTTTCCAATGTGTTTTTTCTCTTCAGGCGCCATCGCTATCACCTCCTTTCTTATTTAAATATTCTCTCTTTTGATTTGACTCTCCGATTAGAGTTATAAAATTGGGTCGCATGATTGATGCCAACGACATAATATGCCAAACAATAATCCTTAACCGCTCAAATATATTAAACAAAAAAATTGGACCTCTATCGAAGCGTAAAAAATTGTTACGGTTAAAAAATTAAAAGCCATAACAATTGTTACTAATGTGACTTACAAAAATAGCGAAAAAAATGCAAAAATAGAAAGTTGAGCAGCACCTACAAATAGGGAGTGTATTTTTACTTAATTTAGGTAAGATGGCTTAAGGAACTGTAAGGGTTCTATTTTGATTTAAAAAATTAATGGGCAAGAGAATCATGATTGGATCCTGATAGTTAGAAAACATCTGAAAATAGCACCGAATGAAAACTTTCGGAAAATGCTTGCGGAAAAGGTCAAAAAAACAGCCTATCCAGCCACTTATATTAACAAGATACCAAATGAAAATAATAATATAGGAATATCCCAAGAAAAAACTAAAAATATGGATGAAAAAAGAACAGCTGTCAAAATGGTTCAGGACGTATTTGATGAATTAGCAAGAGAGTTTGATGAAAATTATGAGCTAAAACGCCCATTAGAATTCCTGATGATGGAGCTTGAAGGTCTTGTTGATATATTGAATTCCAGAAGTATACCTCTTGATGTAATCGAACAATTTTGCGAAGCTTTTCGGGAAATTACACCAAACGATTTATGGGGCTATTGGGATTCCGGCTCTTCTTTAGGTCTTTCAAGTGAAGACTCTGAGATGGTTTATAATAAATGGCGGAACACTTGGGCACTTTTAGATCCTTATTATCCCAAATGGAAAATAACAAAATTTCCTTGAACTCCGATATCAGGGGTCTGATTCACTCCGAGACAAGCATTTCATATATCACGGACTTTACCTCAGCAACAAACTTTTCGGCAGCTTCGAGGGTTGACTGGGTATCTTCTGGGGAAATGTTGAACTGCGCCTCATAGTCGCAACGCTGGCGCAAATCGAACGCCCGGTGAAGCCAACGTGAGAAATCTTTCGAAAAAATGCCTGTCTTAACGAATTCGCGGTCAAATAGACCTATCGCGCCGCCATGTCTTGAAGTTTCTTTCTTCTCGATGGCCAGCAACGCCATTACGGCGTAAAACATGGCGTAGTAAGCGCTGTTGACTGAGCGCCTCAGAAGACTCTGCTGGAACAGTAATGATGCGGCTGCAATTGATTCGTCCGCTTGCTCGAGACGGTATTGGACCAGGACTTTGACATTTTCTGATATCACGCCGCCACACCTTCGCGCAGGATGTTTTCAACCAAGGTGCTCTCGGACATGGGGCCATCCTCGAACTGGCTCTGATCCATGATCACGGTGGTAATCACCCTGTTGTTTTCGAATCCAATCTCCCAGCATATATTCCGGATAGCTGACTCGGCCGATTCATCCTTCTGTGGTAGGACAATACAGGCGTCGAAGTCAGATTCCCACGTGGCGTCGCCTCGTGCGCGGGAACCAAACGCCCAGACGCGGGCTCCCGGGTACAAACTTCGGACCCTCTTCGCCAACGTTTCGAGAATTTTCCTGTCGTCTATAAACATCATGGTGCTCTTCACCCTTGGACGCCTTTCGCAGATCCCGTCGTCGGGGGGACCTGGGGCATCCTCGACTTTCGCTCAATTAGGGTAAACATATGGAAGGAAACTCACTGCTTATCTTTTTATAGCGGTTCATAACAAAATGTTCAAGCACATAAAGGGAAATTCGCAAAGCGCATGCTCAATATAAAAATCCTCGGAAAATACTCGGATTGCAAGATTTGAAACCTATTAAACCTGCAGCTTGGCTGATGGTTTATGGTATTAATTAATCGGATGCCTCGCCCATATCAGCTTCTTTGAGGGCTTGGTGCAGGAGTTCGCCAACCCTAAGGTTTCGGGCTGTTTGCTCAAGATAGTGGTAATCAAGCGTCTCATATTGAACCTGGATGACGCCTAGCACATCATGCCACTGCCT
>JACKQG010001332.1_pt1 | contig 34464 bp, 28 predicted proteins | sample 8237621 | NCBI WGS metagenome assembly JACKQG01 (sample SAMN15677084, study PRJNA649215) | marine metagenome | biome: marine; feature: Black Sea; material: saline water; isolation source: suspended particulate matter (SPM) from the Black Sea western gyre | collected 2013-06-09/2013-06-10 | depth...
CGGGGTGATTGATGATCACACCCGGTGTATAGGTAGCAGGATTATAATTACCCAGTATTACATCAACGGCTTCAGGATTGGTGATGGTGATGTTGATCTGACTGAAACTGAAGGTGGCGATCATCACCACGAACAGAAAACTAAATACCTTTTTCATGATTATATTTTTATGATGGAGCCCGATCCGGAAATATGGGATTTCACCACCGGGTCTCCTTTGTAACGATCCCTCCCTTGCCTTTAATCTTATCACATGAGGAGAAAGTAAGAATCCCCAAAGAAAGTATGGCAAAGCCAATCCATGATTTTAAGGTCATAGCATCTATTTTTTTGTTATAAAAATACACATAATTGGACAGTTTTTGCATTTTTTTTATCTAAAAATTGACTTTCAGACAATTAAATACTACATTTAAGGCATTCAAAATATATGATCTATTATGAAGAGATTTATTCTATTACTGGGAGTGATTATGATCCTTCCGGTTTATTCGGTTTGTCAGGACACGAGTTATTTGTCCACCGATCAGTTTGAGGCTGAGAAAAAGCGTATCCGGAGATCTGTTTACCGGATTAAAAAAGCCAATCAAGAGCTTCAAAAACAGTTATCCATCCAACATGGTCTTATTGATAGCCTGTCAGAGGTCATTCATGACCAACGCAATCAAATCACAGAGCATCAAGACTCACTCGTGCAACTCCAGAGCTATCAGGCAACTCTTGACGGTCGGCTCGACACGCAAAAAAAATCTGGAACGATGCTGGTTATCCTGATCCCGGCCGGACTTTTCCTCCTCTTCCTGATCCTGTTGATCTGGCTGCTCATGCTAAGACATCGTACACGGATTAACCAGGAGCAACTTGAAGAGAAGATTAAGAAAGGCACTAAACGGTTTGATGATCTCATCGCCTCAAATGCAAAAGAACAGTCGGCAATGAAAACGCAAATCAGTTCATCTTTCAGTGAGTTGGAAAAACGGTTTGACACCTTCTCCAAAGAGATGGAAATAAAGGTGCAGAAACTGGAGCAATTCCAACGGGAAGAGAAAATTGCTCATGAAACCTTGCACAAAGAGGCTCAAACAGAGGTCGAAAAGTTCAAATCAGAGCTTCAAAAAGGCTATTCAGCTATCACGAAAGAGCTGGGTAACCTCAAAGAGGAGTCAGCTGCGATCATCAAGCAGACAAAAGATTATTTAATGGAAATGATTAAAAAGAAACCGAAGGAGTAATCTGCACTTGCCCGGGTTACTCTTCAGATTTCTTTCCTTTCAACGGAACCACACCTGCCATCTCACCAATCAGGTTCACCAGGTCGGATCCTTCGGGGACGACAATGGTCGTGTTTTCCGTTAGTGCCGTTTCAAGAGCCTGAATTCGGCGGAGCAATTGTGCATTACCAATAAAAAATTTCTCCGCTGCCTCATTCACCAACTGAATCGCCTGAGCCTCACCTTCAGCTATAAGAATGGCGCCTCGTTTAACACCTTCGGCTTTCCGAATTTCCGCACGTTTCAAACCATCAGCCTGCGTCTCCTGAGCGGTAGCAAAATCGATAGCTGCAATTTTCTCATTCTCGGCTTTCACAATCTTGTTCATGGTCTCCTGGACATCTCTCGGTGGTTCAATCTCCTTCAACTCGGTACGGATGATCTCAATACCCCAGTTGTCTGTTTCTGAGAGAAGGGTTGAATGCAGATCTTTGTTAATCCGACCACGCTCACTGTTCGCCGACTTCAGGGTCAGCGTTCCGATAATATTCCTGAGAGTCGTCCGGGCCAGGTTGACAATCTGCCACTTAATTCTGTTTACATTATATTGAGAAGCTTTTACAAACTCCTCCTCCGATTTGATTTTAAAATAGACCTGGGCATCTACTTTCGCATTCAGATTATCGTTGGTAATGATCTCCTGCGGTTCAGCATCAATCATTGTTTCCGTAATATTGATCTGATACATTTTATCCACCATCGGAATGATCCAGTGAAAACCCGGATTGGCAAAATGGTGATACTTTCCAAACCGTTCCACAAGCCCGCGGTGCGTAGGGCGTACAATACGGATGCCGATAAAAAATATCAGCAAAATAACGGCGATAATAATAATCCATCCAATTCCTGACATACTTACTTGGGTTTTGAAGTGTTAAATACTATTTTTGTTTGCAATTTCTTGAACAAACATACAGAAAATTAGATAAAAAAAATCAATTTACTCAACTCATTAAAATTGCAATACTTATGAAAACGATTTTCAGCTTATTTATGGCAGCCTGGTTTGGGATTATCCTGATGACCAGTTGTACCCAACAAACAAAAACAGCAGAGATGACCACATTTGATTCGTTGATGCAAACCAAAGTTAATGAATTCGTGTTAGTAAAACTGACCACCGATATGTCCGTACTAACCGAGAATGAGAAAAAGATGATTCCTTTGCTGATCGAGGTATCCCAAATCATGGATGACCTGTACTGGCAACAGGCCTTTCGCGAAAACAAGGTTGCATTTCTTGATAGCCTGACCTTTATAGATACGCAAAAATTTGCTGAGATCAACTACGGACCCTGGGAACGTCTCAGTGGCAATAATCCATTCCTTTCGGATTATGGGCCCAAGCCACCTGGGGCGAATTTTTATCCCCAGAATATGACAAAGGAGGAGTTTGAAGCATGGGATGATACTGATAAAACTAGCCAATATACTTTCATCTGGCGTGAAGAAGATGGCACATTGAAATCTATCTGGTATCATGAGGTTTTCAAAGAGGAAGTTGAACAGGCTGCAGGCCTTCTTATTCAGGCAGCATCCCTGGCTGAAGATGCAGGGCTGAAAAAATATCTTGAGATGAGAGCAAAAGCATTAGTCACAGATGATTACTTCGATTCTGATATAGCCTGGCTGGACATGAAAACCAATAAGATTGATTTTGTCGTTGGCCCTATAGAGAGTTATGAAGATGAGCTTTATGGATATAAAACAGCCTATGAAGCAGCTGTTCTAATCAAAGATAAAGAATGGAGTAAACGTCTGGATAGATTTGTAGCTTACCTGCCAAAACTACAAGAACAACTCCCGGTTGGACCTGAATACAAGCAAGAGGTGCCAGCCTCTGGCTCTGATCTGAATGCTTATGACATTATCTATTCTGCCGGTAACATGAACGCAGGAAGCAAAACGATTGCGATCAACCTCCCTAACGATGAGCGTGTTCAACTCGAGAAGGGGAGTCGCCGTCTGCAACTGAAGAATGCGATGCTTGCCAAGTTTGACAATATCCTATTACCTATTTCCGGAGTGCTGATTGATGAATCCCAGCGAAATCATATCAAGTTTGATGCATTTTTCAGTAACGTTATGTTTCATGAAGTAGCACATGGGCTTGGTATTAAAAATACGATCAATGGCAAAGGAACTATCAGGGAGGCATTGAAAGAGAATTACAGCGCTTTTGAAGAGGCGAAAGCTGATGTACTCGGATTGTTCATGACGATCAAACTCATCGAGATGGGTGAGATTGCCGGGATTACACCGGAAGACTGTTTTGTGACGTACATGGCCGGGATGTTCCGTTCTGTACGGTTTGGAGCTGCCAGCGCTCATGGTAAAGCCAACATGATGTGTTTCAACTTTTTCAGAGAGAAAGACGCTTTCGAGCGACTGGATAACAATATGTATAAAGTCAACTTTGAGAAAAGCCGGGAAGCGATGAACGAGTGGGCAGCTTATTTACTCAAGCTGGAAGGAGATGGAGATTATGAAACAGCAACCATATACCTGGCTGCGAACGGTGTGATCAAACCTGGCCTTCAAGCTGAACTCGATTTGCTGACATCAAAGAATATCCCTGTTGATATTGTCTATGATCAAGGCGTTACAGTGTTGGGATTGACGGAGTAATTACGTGGGACGTAGGACGTAAGACGTAGGACGTGAGACGTAGGACGTGAGACGTGGAACGTGGGACGTAACACCTCTAGAGTTGGAATCAAATCTACATTCATTCATTACTGCATTGATAAATTGTTGCATTGATGCATTTATTCCCTAAATGACTTTATTGACCTTAATGACCAATATTTGATGACAAAACCTGAGCCAGAAATCACAAATCCCTCTCAATTGCTTGAGATGGTAAACGCCTTCCGGAAGAGTCGTATCATCCTGTCTGCTCATGAGTTGCAGGTCTTTGATCACCTCCGTGGAAAAGGGAAAAGATCAAACGAACTTGCACAACTTCTCGGCACCAAAACGAAAGCAACTGATCGCTTACTAAATGCGTTGACTGCCATCGGTTTGTTATACAAAGAGTCAGAAGTTTTTACTAATACCCCCTTTTCTTCCCAATTCCTTGTTTCAGATGCACCTGACTTCCTGAGCGGGCTATCTCTGACAAATCACACCTGGAAAACCTGGAGTACGCTGACAGACGCAGTAAAAGCCGGCACCTCTGTCTATTTTGAAGATCCAATAAATGAACGCCCGGAGGAGTGGCAGAATGCTTTCATCGCAGCAATGCATCGCCGAGCCGGACCTCAGGCTATTGAGGTTGCAAACGCACTAGATCTCTCACACACTGAACGAGTTCTGGATGTAGGTGGTGGGTCAGGAGCCTTTACGATGGAATTCCTGAGCCGGAACCAGGAAATGACCGGTGTGGTATTTGATCTGCCGAATATTGTGGGGATAACAGAGAAATTTATTACCCCACCCCCAACTGCCTCCCCAAAAAGGGAGAGGAGCATCCGGCATCCGGCATCCGGTATCCGGCATCGTTTAACCGTTAAGGCTGGTGATTACCTAAAAGATGACTTTGGTTCCGGGTACGACCTGGTCTTCATGTCGGCCATCATCCACATCAACTCCCCGGAAGAGAACCGTTTATTGATCAGGAAAGGCTCCGAAGCGCTGAATACCGGAGGCCAACTGGTGATCCTGGATCACATCATGAACGAAGATCGTACAGAACCAGAGGTGGGTGCTATTTTTGCCATTAACATGCTGGTGGGAACAAAACATGGAGATACTTACACAGAAACCGAGATCCTATCCTGGATGCAGGATGCCGGAATACATGATGTCTATTTGATCACGACACCTGGGGGAGTGCAGTTGATGGTTGGGAAACAAGTGTGAAAGGGCGATTTTCAACATGTATATTGCAAGGTTCAAATATCAAGAATCCAGCACTTAAATAAAAAATATTAACTTTGCATACCTTTTTGAAAGATTGTATCTCAATCTGTTTGTAATCTTCTCTTATTTACATTTCAGTACGTTCTACAGTTTCACAAAGCTATCCGGGGATATGAGTTTTTTCAAGTCACCTTCCGGAGAAAACTAATTTACCTATGAAGATTCTACTTATATCACCCGTTGTAAGCAAGACAAAGAGAACTGTTAAGGAGCTGATGATGCCTCAGTTGGCTCTATATATTCTTGAAGGGCTCACCCCTGATTCCCATGCAGTCCGTATCATCGAAGAGGAAGTTCAGGCAATTGACTTTGAGGAGCATTGTGATCTGGTAGGAATCAGCTGCATGACTGCAAATGCACCCCGTGCTTATGAAGTAGCTGAGGAGTTCAGAAAACTAGGTAAAACGGTAGTTCTGGGTGGGGTTCATCCGACCATTTTACCAGATGAGGCATTGTTACACGCCGATTCTGTTGTCATCGGAGAAGGAGAAGGAGTATGGGAGAAACTTCTTGAGGATTTCGCTGCCGGAAAGTTAAATAAACGTTATCATGATCCTACTCCTGACTTATCACGCTATGTGAAAAAAGATTTTACGAAAATTATAAAAAAACGGTTGTTCAGCATTGTTCCGATCATGACCTCAAGAGGTTGTCCGTACAATTGCGATTTCTGCTGTGTCACTGATCTTTTCGGGAAGACCATCCGTCACATTCCAGTAGAGAATGTCGTAAAGGATATTCAGAATTCCGGTTCCAGGAATTTTATGTTCCTGGATGACAACGTCATTGGCCATCCTAAATATGCCAAAGAGCTTTTTAGGGCGCTGATTCCTTTGAAAATCAAATGGGTAGGTCAAGCCTCCATCTCATTTTTGAAGGAGACAGAATTGCTTCAACTGGCTGCCGATAGTGGCTGTAAAATTTTATTCATAGGACTGGAGAGTGTCAGTGAAGTTCATCTTAAGACGATGAAAAAGTCAATGAAAGACAATGAAGAGTTGAAACAAACCATTAAAAAGATCAAGAAGATGGGGATTCTCATCCATGCTTCGATGATCTTCGGATTTGATTCCGACACGAAAAAGGTCTTCCGTGAGACGGTCAAGTTTTTAATCAAAGCAAAGATCAGTACCGTCTCCTTCAATATCCTGACTCCCTACCCCGGAACTAAAACACATGAGACTCTCAAAAAGGCAGGCCGGCTTTTAACAGACAACTGGAAATATTATGATCACAATACTGTTGTGTTCAACCCTCTGAACATGACTCCTCTTGAGTTACAAATTGGGAAGATCATGGCCAGGACTAAGTTCTACCGGAAACTCTCGTTCCTCATGAGGTTGCTGGGCAACCTGAATAATCCAGTCCTGTTTGCAGCAACGAATTACGGTCACATGAAGCAAACCCAGGTGGAACGTCGCAGGTTCGCGAATCTTAAATCAGAGCTGTTTGATCATTACCAGTTTCAATAAGATTACTTCACCTTTCACACCCTTGAATCTGCCTTCACCGCCATCTTCGCCATCTTCTCCGCTTCCAGACTGGGAAACCCAAATTCTTCGACGATCTTCCCCAGGATCAGATAGATACCGTCGCCCCTAAAAGGATATTTACTAGCAGTCTGAGGAAAATGCACCGTATCAAAAAACTGTCCGTGAACATCGATGAAGGTGCCGAAGTGCATCCACTCCTTTTTTGCAGTTCGTACATATTTGATCGTGACCAGCAACCCCAGCATCCGTACCTTTTTTCCAATTAACTGGTTCATCTCTGCAGCCATGATCTCTCCCCGGAAATTGGTTTCAAGCAGATCGAACCAGGTATGGCTGACCGGCCAGCCAAGGAGTTCTATTTCATCATAAACCTCCTCTAACTGCGATTGCCAGAGTGTGGGGAGCTCAAATTTCTTGACAGGAGTCTCGAAAAGGGTCGAAGGTCGTCCTTCGCCCCTCGTCCTTCCAAGCATCATATGCGCTTCCCAGAGCAGCGTGGCTTTCGGTTTCCCGGTAAAGCGGAAGGCGCCGACACGAATCAGGATAATGAGTTGGTCCAGGGTAACCGGAACACGTTGAATGAAATCTTCCAGACTGACATAGAGCCTTTCGTGCTTTCTCCCCTGATCCTCGTTCTTCGTCCCTCGTCCTTCGTCCTTCCCCCCCCGCTCTGCGCTGATCGCTTTCCCCAGCTGGTATTCGAGGTTTGCAACGTGAATAAATCCCACATAAATATCCTTTTCTCCGCGCAAACACGTTTTGTAACCACCATTGTTAACACAAGGCAAATGCATCATGGCTCCCCAGTTCTTTGCTTCATTCATATAAACCCAGGAAGGATAAAATCCCCCGAAATTATTGATCACCCCTACCATGAATTCAAGCGGATAGTGAGCTTTCAGGTAGAGGCTCTGGTAGCTCTCAACAGCATAGGACGCCGAGTGAGCTTTTGAGAAGGAGTAGCCGGCAAACGACTCGATCTGGCGCCACACCTCTTTGGTGATCTTATCAGGATATCCGGCCTTCTTGCAGTTGGCAAAGAACTTATCAATGATTCGTTGCAACTCCTTCTTTGACCGGTACTTCCCGCTCATGGCACGCCTTATCACATCCGACTCGCTCAGATCAAGGCCTGCAAAGTGGTGACAGATCTTCAGCACATCCTCCTGATAGACCATCACGCCATAGGTCTCCTGCAGTTGCTCTTCCATAATGGGATGGAGGTAGTTGAACTTGTCCGGATTATGGAACCGGTAGATATACTCTTTCATCATGCCAGAGCGAGCTACACCAGGTCGTATGATCGAGCTGGCTGCCACCAGGGTCCGGTAGTCTTCGCACCGGAGCTTCTTCAGCAACCCACGCATGGCCGGACTCTCTACATAAAAACAGCCGATGGTCTGCGCCGATTGCAGCAACTCTCTGACTTTGGGGTCCTTTTTAAACTGCCCGACATTGTGGACATCTACGCTGATATTTCGGTTTCGGTTGACGATTCCGGCTGTTTCATAAATGTGTCCGATCCCCCGCTGACTGAGAATATCCAGTTTCTCAAACCCAATATCCTCGGCGACATACATATCCCACTGGGTGGTGGGGAACCCTTTCGGAGGAAGGTCCAGAGCCGTATAACAGTTGACTGGCTTTTCGGAGATCAGGACACCGCCGGCATGGATGCTCCGGATATTCGGAAAATCCGTCATCATCTCTCCTATCCGGCTGATCTTCTCAATGATACTGTTCCGGTTCAGTATCTCCTCCGGGTGCTTCAGGAAGGCATCTATCTCCCCTTTCGGTAAACCATGTACCTTACCCAATTCCCTGTAAATCGATTTTCCTTTGAAAGTCGACATCGCCCCCAGCAGAGCAGTATGTTCATGACCATATCGTTTAAATATGTAGTCGAGTACTTCATCGCGCTCCTTCCATGAGTAGTCGATATCGAAGTCGGGAGGCGATGTGCGTTTAGGGTTGATGAAACGTTCGAAGTAGAGATCGAGTTCGATAGGATCTACGTTAGTGATCTTCAGGCAGTAAGCGACAATGCTATTGGCGCCGCTCCCCCTGCCTACATGATAAAACCCGCGTGACATGGAGTACCTGATTACATCCCATGCGATCAGAAAGTAGGCGGCAAAACCCATCTTACAGATGATATCGATCTCGTGACGGATCCGGTTTCGCGCTTCAGGATTGTTTTTACCATACCGGTACTCCAGTCCATCGAACGCCAGTTTCTCCAGCAGAATCTGATCATCATATATATCCCCGGTAAAAGTTCGTTTGTTCTTACACTCCCGGAAATCAAAATCGATACTGCACTCATCTATCAGTTTCTCCGTGTTCCGGATGATCTCCTGATACTCCCGGAAAGGTTCCAGTAACTTATCCGCTGGCCTCATCACCTCTTCTGCAGAAGCCAGCTGCTGAGGCTCAAGCCTGGAAAGCAGAATATTATGATCAATCGCCCGCAGATTTCTGTGCAACTCCCAGGTAGCCCTGTCGGCAATCGTAACCGGCGCCATGATGACCATTCGGTCCAGCTGGTGGCGGTGACGAGAGAGTATGATAGGATTGACATCAGAGGGAGAGAGACCAATCAATGTATCAGGTAGCGAGGTAGCGAGATGGCGAGGTAGCGAAATTTCGCTACTTTGAAATGGGTACACCACCACCACATGCTCCAACTCCGGCGCCTTATCAGGTAATGGTTGATTTCCAAGAGTATGATGGCTGAGGAGCTCGTTCAGTTCCCGGAAGCCTTCATTGTTTTTTGCCAGTCCGATATAGAGCAATCGATCCTCCCGGCGAAACTCAATCCCTGCAATGGGCTTAACCCCTTTCTCTTTGCAGACAGCGACAAAGTCCATGATCCCCGTAGAGTTATTGATATCGGTGAGCGCCATTGCAGGAATACCGTATGCTACAGCCTGCTCTACCAGTTTCTCGATAGAGAGCGTGCCGTAACGGAGAGAGTAATATGAGTGACAGTTTAGGTACATGCCACTCCACTCCTCACAATCTTGCGTCCATACTTTCTACGGACATGATCCAACGCCTGGTAAAGGTTGATCATCTCGGTACTCTCTTCAAACAAATTCAGTTGCGGATTACCGGAGATAAGGCTACTGAAACGAACACCGATAAGACGGATCAGCATCCGGCGCTGATAAAGCCGGTCGAACAACTCCTTCACCACCGGGATCAGCACATGATCAAACGCCGTATAGGGAACCTTCTTTTGCAATGTATGCGTATCGAAATTCGAGTAGCGGATCTTCACCGTGATGCAGGAGGTGAGTTTCTGTTTATCCCGCAGTTCATAGGATATCTTCTCCACCATCTTTACCAGGATCTCTTTCATTCGCACAATATCGATGCTGTCCTGATCAAACGTATTTTCCGTACTCACCGATTTCGCATCACGGTAAGGCCTGACCGGTGTCCGGTCAATCCCGTTCGCTTTTTCCCAGATTACAATACCGTTCTTACCCATTACCCGCTGCAGCATCTCTACCGGCATCTGGCTGAGGGTATCGATCGTGACAATGCCCATGGAGCGAAGCAAGAAATAGCTTTTCTTCCCGATCATCGGGATCTTCCGGATCGACAACGGCGCCAGAAAAGGCTTTACGGCCTCGCCTGGAATCTGGAGCTCTCCGTTGGGCTTGGCTTCTCCGGTAGCGATCTTCGACACCGTTTTGTTCACAGAGAGTCCAAACGATATAGGCAATCCCGTATTCTTCGTGATCGTCTGCCGGAGCTCATGTGTCCATTTCAATAAACCAAAAAAACGATCCATCCCTGTCACATCGATATAATGCTCATCGATAGAGGCTTTTTCATGTAGCGGCGACTGCTCCGCAATAATATCTGTGACCGTATGCGAATAGTTTGAGTACAACTCCATGTCGCCACGAATAAAAACGGCATCGCGACAAAGCAATCGTGCCATCTTCATCGGCATAGCGGAATGAACGCCAAATGTCCTTGCCTCATAGCTGCAACTGGCCACGACCCCACGGTCAGACATACCACCGATGATCACTGGCTTCCCCTCTAATTCAGCGTTAACAAGACGTTCTACCGACACAAAAAAGGTGTCGAGATCCAGATGTACTATGTTGCGGGAGTGATTAATTTCTAATCATTTTTGCGATTACAATATAATCATTATATTTGCACTACCAAAATTCTCAACCATGTTTTTTAGTTCGAACATTAAATTTTTACGGAAACGAAGAGGGCGAACACAGGATGAAGTAGCCATAACGCTGGAGATGAAGCGATCGACACTCAGCGGGTACGAAAACAATGTAGCCCAGGCCGGGATGGAAGCGTTGATCGGATTCTCAAACTACTTTAAGATAGCAATCGATACGCTGGTCAGAGTGGATCTCACTGCACTTCCTGAAAGTCAGCTCCGGCAACTTGAACGGGGGTATGATGTATTCATCAAAGGGACAAATCTGAGAATCCTGGCAACGACTGTCGGCATTGATAACGAAGATAACATTGAGCTGATATCGGAGAGAGCGAAAGCGGGTTACAGCAGTGGTTTTGCCGATCCGGAGTATATCAGCATCCTGCCCACATTCCGGCTACCCTTTCTGTCAAAGCAGAAAAAATACCGTACCTTTCAGATCAGCGGGGATTCTATGCTCCCCATCCCCCATGGCGCTTACGTCACCGGAGTCTTTGTCCAGGATTGGAACACCATCCGGGACAAAGATGCATACATTATCCTGACAGTTAATGAGGGGATCGTGTTTAAAGTGGTAGAGAATCATATTAAGCAAGAGGGGAAGTTAATTTTGCACTCGATGAATCCACTTTATGATCCTTACGACCTGGAAGTGAAGGATATTCGGGAAGTATGGCAGTTTGTACATTACATCAGCAATGAGATCCCTGAGAATGTAACAAGCGAGAATTACCATCTGGTTGAGAGTGTCAAGAAGCTCACTAAGGAAGTAAAAAGCATTCAGGCAAAACTAAAAATCTAATTATCCACATTCCGATATTGAAAACTATTTATCGGATATGGCAATAATCCTTGCTGGATTTGATATATTTGCTTCATAAGTTAAAAACCAACACGATAAAATAAAATACAAGATATATGAAAATCACTATCGTAGGCTCAGGGTATGTGGGCCTTGTAACCGGAACTTGTTTTGCAGAAGTCGGTATCGATGTTACCTGTGTTGACATTGACCAGAAAAAGATCGACAACCTCAAAAAGGGGATCATCCCAATCTACGAGCCTGGTCTCGAAGATATGGTTCACCGGAACATGAATAAGAATAGACTCAGTTTTACAACCGACATCAAAGAAGCTCTTGTTGATTGTGAAGTGATCTTCAGCGCCGTCGGAACACCTCCCGATGAGGATGGAAGTGCTGACCTGCAATATGTTATAAATGTTGCTCGTGATGTGGGAAAGCATATGGATGATTACATTCTAATCGTAACGAAAAGTACCGTACCTGTCGGAACTGCAGAGAGAGTCCGGTCTGCCATCAATGAAGAACTGGATAAACGAGGCGCTAAGATTGAGTTTGATGTAGCTTCTAATCCTGAATTTCTGAAAGAGGGTGCCGCCATTGATGATTTCCTGAAACCCGACCGTATTGTGATAGGATGTGATTCAACTCGTGCCGAAGATTTGATGAAAGCGTTATATAAACCGTTTACCCTGAACGGGCACCCGGTGATATTCATGGATATCCTCTCCGCGGAGATGACCAAATACACCGCTAACTCCATGCTCGCTACCAAAATCAGTTTCATGAACGACATTGCCAATTTCTGTGAGATCGTTGGAGCTGATGTCAATATGGTGCGGAAAGGGATCGGATCAGATACACGTATCGGACACAAGTTTATTTACCCGGGAGTCGGATATGGAGGAAGCTGTTTTCCAAAGGATGTCAAAGCCCTGATTAAAACAGCAGATGAATTTGGATATTCTCTGCGGGTGCTGAAAGCTGTTGAAGATGTAAACAACGACCAGAAGTCGGTGATGTATAACAAGATTAACAAATACTTCAACGGTGATTTGAAAGGAAAAGTGATTGCACTCTGGGGATTGTCTTTCAAACCGCAAACAGATGATATGCGGGAAGCTCCTTCTTTGGTGATGATCAAACTTCTCAACGAAGCCGGAGCCAGGATAAAAGCCTATGATCCTGTTGCCATTCCGGAAGCTAAACGTATCCTGGAAAATAATGTTGAATACGCTGAAGATCAATATGATGCACTTATTGATGCCGACTGCCTCCTGCTGATCACAGAGTGGCCGGAATTTAAATTTCCTAATTGGAACGTGATCAAAAAACTCCTGAAAGAGCCTGTTGTTTTTGATGGCCGGAACATCTACGAACCTGTTGAGATGAAAAAAAGAGGATTTTCCTATTTCTGCATCGGGATCGATACGACTTAATAATAACATATATGATCAAGAAAAAAATCCTGGTAACCGGGGGAGCTGGCTTCCTCGGTTCTCATCTCTGTGAACGCCTGTTGAATGAAGGCAATGAAGTTGTTTGCCTCGACAATTATTTTACCGGTCAGAAACAGAACGTGGTTCATTTGTTGGATAACCCTTTTTTCGAATTGATCCGGCACGATGTAACCATGCCCTATTTTATTGAAGTAGACGAGATCTATAACCTGGCCTGTCCTGCCTCTCCTATTCACTATCAGTACAATCCCATTAAAACGGTAAAAACATCAGTGATGGGAGCTATTAACATGCTTGGTCTGGCCAAACGCATCAAAGCCAAGATCTTGCAAGCATCTACCAGTGAGGTTTACGGCGATCCGGAAGTGCATCCGCAACCTGAGGATTACTGGGGTCATGTGAATCCGATCGGCCCACGATCCTGCTACGATGAAGGAAAGCGCGTTGCAGAAACACTTTTCATCAACTATCACCATCAAAATAATGTCAGGATCAAAATCATCCGTATATTCAACACATATGGCCCCAGAATGCATCCTCACGACGGTCGGGTCGTTTCAAACTTCATTGTGCAAGCACTGAATGGAGAGGATATCACCATCTACGGAGACGGTTCCCAGTCACGAAGTTTCTGTTATGTAGACGATCTCCTGGATGGAATGATACAGTTCATGAACTCACGGGAAGAGTTCATCGGGCCCGTTAACTTAGGTAATCCAGGTGAGTTTACTATGCTTGAACTGGCTGAGTTGGTTCTGAGGCTTACCGGCGCCAGTTCGAAAATTATTTATATGCCATTACCTGCTGACGATCCGACACAACGTCAGCCAAATATCTCGTTAGCAAAAAGCGAATTAGGATGGGAACCGAAGATCCCACTTGAAGAGGGTCTGAAGAAGACGATCGAATACTTTAAATCGATTTAGGAAAACCTGAAATATGAAGATCCTGATAACCGGAGCAAATGGTCAGATGGGAAGCGAATTCCGATGGCTTGAAGAGAGCTTCGAAATGTATCAGTTCCTCTTTACCGATATTGAGGAGCTGGATATCACAAATCCTGATTCTGTTAACGCTTATTTTCAGTCTGAGAACCCCGATATCATAATTAATTGTGCAGGCTACACGGCTGTTGATAAAGCTGAAGAGGAGCCTGAAAAAGCGATGCATATCAATGGCATCGCGCCTGAGATCCTGTCAAAAGCTGCCACGGCCAACGACACACTGTTAATCCACATTTCTACCGATTATGTTTTTAATGGCCAGGCTTACAAGCCTTACACAGAGGAAGACTCGCCGGATCCAATCTCTTTTTATGCACAAAGTAAATATGCTGGTGAAGTTGCTGTAGAGACAAATGCTAACCGCGGGATAATTATCCGGACTTCATGGCTTTATTCATCCTATGGAAACAACTTTGCAAAAACAATCCTGAAATTAAGTAATGAGCGTGAAAATTTAAATATTATTTTTGATCAAATTGGAACCCCTACTTATGCACGGGATTTATGTAAAACAATACTTGACATCCTTCCTGATCTGGAAACCTGTCAGGGAGTGGAACTTTTCCACTACTCGAATGAAGGTGTAGCCTCATGGTACGACTTTGCATCAGCCATTGTGGATCTTACACGGATAAATTGCCAGGTCTATCCAATTGAGACAAAAGAGTATCCCCTTCCAGCACCCAGACCATATTATAGTGTCATGAACAAGAGGAAAATAAAATCACAGTTTGGGATCAAGATCCCTCACTGGCGAGATAGTTTGAAGGACTGTCTGGCTCTCCTGAATCCTTTATCAGAAATCGAACAATGAGCGACACAATAAATCCGACTGTTTTAGAAAGAGCAAGTGTATGGCTTGAAGGAACTTTTGACGACGACACAAAGGTGAGAGTAAAGGAGTTGATGGAGACAGATCCGGTTGCGTTGACTGATGCATTTTATCGAGACCTGGAGTTTGGAACCGGTGGATTGAGGGGAATTATGGATGTGGGAACCAACCGGATGAATAAATATACGGTAGGTATGGCCACACAAGGACTGGCTAACTACTTGAAAATGATGTTCCCGGAAGTGGATCCAATTAGCCTGGTCCTCTCATACGACAGCCGGAACAACAGTCGCTATTTTGCTACGGTTACAGCTGAAGTTCTTGCAGCAAACGGATTTGTGGTATACCTGTTTGATTCTCTTCGCCCCACACCTGAACTTTCATTCGCGATTCGGTATTTAGGCTGCCAGAGTGGTGTGATGCTTACTGCATCTCATAATCCCAAAGAGTACAACGGATACAAAGCATACTGGGATGATGGTGCCCAGATGATCGCTCCGCACGATGTCAACGTGATCAATGAGGTGAAGAAGATCATATCCATTGACCAGGTAAAATGGCAAGGGAACCGGCACAAAATCCAAATTATCGGTAACGAAATCGATGAAGCATATTTAGATGAAATTCTGCAACTAAGGCTCTCTCCGGAAGCGATTGACCGACAAAAAAAGCTCAAGATCGTCTTTACCCCGCTACATGGTACAGGCCAGACCATGATTCCTGAGATTCTCAAAAGGTTTGGCTTCGAAAACGTATCTATCGTTACTGAACAAGCTACTGCTGATGGAAACTTCCCAACGGTTCATTCCCCAAATCCTGAAGAGCAAGATGCGCTGAATATGGCATTGCAACTTGCAAAGAAGATTGATGCAGAACTGGTTATGGCAACAGATCCGGATGCCGACAGAGTAGGCATCGCTGTAAAAGATCCTGCAGGGAAATTTATTTTGTTAAATGGCAACCAAACTGCAGCTCTGCTCTTTTATTATATCCTGAACAGGTGGAAAGAACTTGGAAAATTTACCGGCAATGAATATATTGTTAAAACAATTGTAACCACCGAGTTGTTGCGGGATATTGCGCAATCATTTGACCTTGAATATTTCGATGTCTTAACCGGTTTTAAGTTCATCGCCGACATCATAAGAAAACATGAAGGCGAAAAGAAGTTCATTGTAGGTGGGGAGGAGAGTTACGGATACCTGATTGGTGATTTTGTCAGAGATAAAGATGCGGTTAGTGCCTGCGCTTTGATCGCTGAGATAGCAGCCTGGGTTGCAGATCAGGGAAAGACCATGTTTGACCTCCTCCTTGAGATCTACACATCTTTTTCTTTCTACAAAGAGAGACTATTATCTGTGACAAAGAAAGGGAAAACCGGAGCAGAAGAGATTCAGCAAATGATGGTGACTTTTCGTGAGATTCCAATGGAGTCTATCAACGGAATCAACGTCGTGGAGATTAAAGATTACCTGAAACAGGAAGCAAAAAACCTGGTAACCGGAAAAATGACAAAGACTGATCTCCCTGCCTCAAATGTGTTGCAATTTATTTTGGAAGATGGAAGCATCATCAGTGTTCGTCCTTCCGGAACGGAGCCCAAAATCAAATTCTATTTCAGTGTACGGGAAGCCATGAATGAGCAATCAGATTATGACCGGATAAATCTTCAACTGGAAGAAAAAATCAACGGGATCATCAGTTCACTGGAACTTACCTAAATGTTCAAACAGATTTTTAATGGTGTATTTGTCCTGATTGTCCTTTTCTCCTTTTCATCGAATCTGCTATATAGTCAGAAAAAAGAGAAAAAAAGGTCATTCCCTAAAGAGATATTACAATATGATTCAATCTCTTTGTCTGCCGGGATTGTATTTATCAGCCCGACAAATTATTTCATTATCCCCAAAGACACCACAATCATCATTAAATCATTACGAAAATTACATGCCGCTGAAATAAATCAACTTCGCACCCAATCGTTTTATGATTCCATTTACCAGAAGTTCAACAGAAACAAAATTGCCAAACTTCTCTATAACCTTGCATTTGTTCCTCCGAAAGTCAGTAATTTATCTGATACCATTCAAAATCAAAAGATTGAAGTCCCCTTTCTGCCTTACCAGGGAATGTACATCAGTGAAGTGAAAATCAAAATCCTAGACCCTTTTGGGACCAGTATTTTTGACACATTACGACAAACACAGACATCCGCAGGAACATTCGGAAACCGTGTTCATATCACTACTCATAAAAGTGTGATCAGGAAACAGCTAATGTTTAAAAAGGGAGAGCGGGTCAATGCCGAACAAATAGCTGATAACCTGCGAATACTGAAGGATCTCTCGTTTCTTTCCAATATCAGGTTTGTTCTAACAGAAACCTCGCCAGAGAGTGACACAATAACAGTTACTGTGATTGCCAAGGATAACTGGTCAATTGGCGGTTCATTCTCAGTGCTTGATCTCACAAAGTACCGGGGAAGCATTTATGACGCTAACTTTCTTGGAAGTGGAAACCGATTATCCGTGAACATGTCAATATATGGTGACCGGGCACCATCTTTTCGTTTCGATAAAATATCCTATAATTTCACCAATATTCGGGGTTCGTTTATCCATGGATATGTTTATGTCAGCCAGGATGACATTGGCAATAAGAAACTTTTCCTTAGTATGTCAAGACCTTTTTACAGCTATTCCACCAAGTTTGCAGGGGGTTTTAGCTTTACCCTTGCCAAAACTGTTTCAGAGCTGACTGACGGCCGGACTCAGAGCGGAGAATACCACCAGGAGTCAGGTTGGCTTGGCCGCTCCTCGCCTATCCAAAAATCTGATCCTGCTACACGGTTCATTATCTCTCAAGGCTTTTTACATCGGGATTTCTTTTCCCATCCGGTGATAACAATTGACTCAAATGCAGGCTTCTACAATAGAACGGATATTCTCACAAGTATCGCTGTTTCAAAGAATAAATATTACAATACTGATTATGTGTTGCAGTTTGGGAAAACTGAATCATTTCCATATGGTTTCCTGGTACAACTTACTTTTGGCCCCACTATTACTAATTTCTATACACGATGGTACATGAACATCGGTGCAGCTGCCGGAAACTTCATAGAGAAATTTGGCTATCTCTCTGGAGAGCTAGGCCTGGGTGGGTTTCTCAACCGTGAGGCCTTTGAAGACGGTCTGCTAAAAGTGAGCGCTCAATATATGAGCTATCTCTATTTCTCGTCCTCAAAACGATTTAAGTTCCGGTCTTTTGTTGGCACTGAATTTATCTTTGCATTCAATGAACGGACAAACTACAAAGCCTATTTTGACCTTGCTGAGGAATTTCAAATCAAGAAAGTAAACATCGATTCCCTCTATCTGGGGAACAAAGCCCTCAGCGTTTCTTTTTCAACAGTAGCCTATCCTCCATGGTATTTCTATGGATTCCGGTTTGCCATACAGGGAACAATCCAGGTCGGGCTGGCAGCCAATAGATATAAAGCACTCTCTCAATCCCATCTTATTACCGGGATAGGGGTTTCAATGATGGTTAAAAATGACAACCTGATCTTTCCCACTTTGAAGATTAGCTGTTTTGTCTATCCAACAGCACCAGGTGTCCCGATTATCCAGTTTGACATGAATGAAGTCAGTAAAACATTGAGGCAAAACTTTGCTCCCACGGCACCCCAGATTCAGACAATACAAAACTAAACCTGTATCTTTGTTAAGAAATTTTCAGCAATGGAGCAAAAGCCAGAAACCGGTTCAGATGTTCTACAATCAAAGCAGGTCCTTGAGATGCTCACGGTAGCTAACGATTTTACACTCTTTATCGAAAAAGCCGAGGAGTATTCTAGGTATCAGATCATTACATATCTGCAAAGGATATTCGCGGTCATCTATCTGAAAGCTTCTCTCCTACCTGATATCAAGGTCAAAGATGAAGATGCCATCGAACATTATGTTACAGAGGAAAACTGGGAGAGTGTTTTCAATACAATCCATGCAAAACTTGGCCAGGATGATCTCTATTATTATATTGACTTGCATGAACGGACTCAACAAGATGCTATCCGGGCCAGTATCGCGGAGAACATTGCAGACATATACCAGGATCTGAAAGATTTCATCCTACTGTTCCAGAAACCGATTCAAACGTTTCAGGAAAATGCAGTAAAGGAGTGCAAACACCTCTTCCAAACGCGGTATGGTTACCATCTGGTAAATTGTCATACCGCAATTCATTATCTGATCTACCAGGAGGGATACTCGAATGATATTTCTAATTTTCAGGAAATTCTCTGAAAATCTTATATTTGCAGAATCAAATGAAAATCTAATCCATGATCGATCGAGAAAGATTTAAAGAAAACTTCGTATATCTTGATAAAGAAGTAGTTGTGGAGATTATTGATATTTTCTTAAATGAATTCGATGAACGATTCTCAAATCTTCTGGAAAATATCAATAATCAGGATTTTGATGGATTGAAGTTTAATGCGCATAGTTTCAAAGGAGTGGTTGCCAATTTCATGGACCCGGTAACCATCGAATTTTCAACCACGTTGGATGAAAAAGCAAAAAACGGAGATAACGCAGGTCTGGAGGAACTTTACAACGAGCTAAAAAAAGGATCGGAGTCCCTGGCGGAAGAGTTACGGGAAATTAGATCTGAGTTTACCTCCTGACTCCTGCTCTATCCAGGCGATTCATTCCTTCAATCGCTTTCTGATTGTTTATATTAAGTATCAATGTAGTCTTGTAATCACTGCGGGCCTGCTCGAGTTGACCATTCAATTCGTAAGCGTACCCCCTGTTAAAAATCGCATCTATATAAGCCGAATCAATTCGGATAGCCTCAGTAAATGCTTCAACAGCCTTGGGGAAGTCCTGTATGTATACCAGATAAATGTACCCCTTGTTGTAGGGTGCATTCGGGAAAGAAGGTTCAGCAGCGATCAATCTGTCATATGTCAACAACGCTTTTTCAAACTGTTCTGTGTTCTGGTAATACATTCCCAGCATATAAAGTGCTTCCCGGCTTTTCGGACGGATCCTCAACGCATTAGTGAAGTAGCCCTCAGCGAGGGGATCATTTCTCACGGAAAAAAGGTCGCCTAACTGCATATATGCATCATAGTATAGTTGATCCTGATCCACTGCTTTCATCAGATCTCCAACTGCAATGGCTGTATCCCCCTTTTCCAGGTATCCAAGAGCGCGAATGAAATAAGCCTTCGGGTTGTATTCATCCGATCTGATGAGTTCATTAGTGACTCGAAAAGCAGCAGTGTAATTCCGAAGGATAAGATGCAGTTTCGCCAGTCTCAAATGTGCATCCTGGTTTTCCGGATCAAGAACTACTGCCCTGTTCAGGGCCGTCATGCAATTCGCTGAATTCCCCATCACCAGCAGAATATCCGATAGTGTGATGTAATACAATGGCTGTTGGTCATCCAGTGAGATCGCCTTGTTGATATCTTTCAGAGCGTGCTCAATGTTACGAGCGTTCAAATAATACGTTGCCCGCTTTTCATAGAGATCAGGATTGGATGCCTCTTCCTCAATCTCCAGGTTTAACCGGTTTAGACTAATCGTTGAAGAATCAGCATCCGACAGCGTATCTGCCGAATCACTTCCAGATCTGCAACCGGTAACGATGATCATCGTACAAATAATCAAAAGAACCAGGATCCGCCTCATCTAAGATTGCTCTTTTAAAACCTCCATTATTTTCTCTTCCAGCTCATCTGCGAGTTCAGGATTGTCGATCAGGATCTTTTTCACTGAATCTCTACCCTGCCCCAATTTCGTGTCACCGTAACTGAACCAGGATCCACTCTTTTTCACAATATTAAGATCTGTCGCCAGATCCAGAATCTCAAAAATACGGGAGATTCCTTCTCCGAAAATAATGTCGAACTCAGCTCTGCGGAAGGGAGGTGCAACTTTGTTTTTGACAACTTTCACTTTCACCCGGTTACCAATAGCTTCATCGCCCTCTTTGATCTGCGACATTCTGCGGATATCGAGGCGCACAGATGAGTAAAACTTCAACGCATTCCCACCAGTAGTAGTCTCCGGATTTCCAAACATGATCCCGATCTTCTCTCTAAGCTGGTTGATGAAGATGCAGCATGTAGCCGTTTTGGAGATCGTGGAAGTGAGTTTCCTGAGAGCCTGGGACATCAGGCGTGCCTGCAATCCCATTTTGGAATCGCCCATCTCCCCTTCAATTTCACTCCGGGGAGTAAGCGCTGCAACCGAGTCGATCACGATGATATCAATGGCTCCCGATCGAATCAGATTCTCTGTAATCTCCAGTGCCTGCTCTCCGTTATCCGGCTGTGATACCAATAGGTTCTCCACATCAACACCAAGCTTTTGAGCGTAGAACCGGTCAAAAGCATGTTCAGCATCCACAAAGGCAGCGATCCCTCCAGCTTTTTGAGCTTCAGCGAGCGCATGGAGTGCAAGAGTTGTTTTTCCGGACGATTCAGGACCGTAAATCTCAATTACCCGTCCCCGGGGAAGTCCGCCAATCCCCAACGCCGCATCCAGTCCGATCGAACCTGTTTTGATCACCTCTACATTTTCTACCGGGGAGTCGCCCAGTTTCATAACTGTTCCCCGCCCATATGTTTTCTCCAGTTTGTCAAGAGTCAGTTGAAGGGCTTTCAGCTTTTCCTTGTTTACATCTTCTTCCTTTGTCATTTTTCCTCCTTTTTTGGAATGGACGATGCATGTGTCGTCCTTTTTCTTCTCTATATCCGGAATCAGGTCAAAAGGTTATACAAATATTTTTAAAATTTTAATCTGTAATCGATTTGAATTCCGATTTACGAATTCAAAAATATAAAAATATAGGCTGTGAGTTCTGATTTTAGCAGGCGAGTTATTAACAACCAGAACCGGAATTTTGCTGAAAATATTTGCAAAATGCTGTAACTCCACATTCAGCACAATCGGGTTTACGGGCTTTGCAAACATATCGTCCATGCAGGATCAACCAGTGATGGGCCAGGGGGATCAACTCCTCGGGGATATACTTGATAAGTTGCATCTCTGTCTGATATGGATTTTTCGCTCTAGTCGTTAAACCTATTCTGGCAGACACACGGAATACATGGGTATCTACCGCCATCGCAGGCTTATTGAACAACACAGCTGCCAGCACATTCGCAGTTTTCCGCCCAACACCGGGAAGCTTCTGCAATTCATCTACATCAGAAGGCATGTTACCGTTGAAATCCTTAAGAAGTGTTTGAGCCATGCCAATGAGATTCTTAGTCTTGTTATTGGGATAAGAACAACTGTTGATCAAATCAAAAACATCTTGATGTTTTGCTTCAGCTAACTTTTTTGCAGTTGGAAATTTCTGGTAGAAGCCAGGAGTAATCAGGTTAACCCGTTTATCCGTACATTGAGCTGATAGAATGACTGCTACGATAAGTTCGTAGGGATCTCGGTACTCCAATTCCGTTTCTGCCACTGGATTATGCTCCTGGAAATACCGGATCACTTGCTCAAACCGCTCCTTTTTAGTCATACCTGGTGTTTTGTCAAAAGTACAGAATTTAATAGAACTGGTGAGTTGGTGAGTTGGTGAATGAGATTACTATCTTTGCCCCTGATGCTTAATCACGAATTCGACATCGCTATCGTTGGAGCGGGACCAGCAGGAGCCACTCTGGCACTAAGCCTGGCGCCAACCGGCCGGAGGATTGCTATTGTTGACAAACAATTATTTCCCAGGGAGATGATCTGTGGTGATGCCCTTAGTGGCCAGGTTAACAATGTCCTGAAACGGATGCCTGATGGAATTTACCAGGACTTCCTCGACCAGGTAGTGAAAACCCCTTCCTGGGGAGTTCGCTTTTTCTCTCCCGGGAACGATCCGTTAGAGCTTCCTTTTTTGGTCCCCACAACAAAAGATCAAGAGCCCCCAGGATATATCTGCCCTCGTGTCGATTTTGACAACTTCCTTTTTCAACGGTTGAAGAACTATTCGAATATTGAACGTTTCGAAGGGAGAACAGTGAAGGAGATAAAGACCGAATCCGATCATGTACTTATTACCACAGACACTCAGACAATACAAGCTGAGTTGGTAGTTGGTGCGGATGGGCTTAACTCCAGCGTCAGGCAAAGTGTGAGTGAGCGCCAACTGGATAAGGGATACTATTGCATGGCGATTCGGGCCTATTTTGAGGGGGTAACAGATTTTCATCCGGAGAATTTCATTGAGCTGGTCTTTCTAAAGGAGCTGTTGCCTGCATATTTCTGGATCTTCCCCGAGGTGAATGGACGAGCCAACGCAGGACTTGGAATCCCTTACGCAGACATGATCAAGAAACGACTCTCGCTAAAACAAACCATGGAGCAGCTCATTCAGGAACATCCTCTGATCGCTCCCCGATTCCGGAACGCCACCATGGTGACCAAACCGAAAGCCCGCGGATTGGCTCTTCATCGAAACCTGAAACAGCTCTCCGGGGATCGTTATCTCCTGTTAGGGGATGCCGCCCTATTGGTGGATCCTTTTACCGGCGAAGGCGTTGGTAATGCTATGGCAAGTGCAGAATCTGCGACGGCAGTCATCAAAGATTGTTTCAACTCAGGCGAATTTTCCTCCACCCGGCTCCATGCATACGATAAGCGCATTGAACGAAGAATGGGAATGGAGCACTCTACAAGCGCCTCTCTGCTACGATTTGCACATTTTCCAAAATTGTTCGACCTGGTTGTTCGAAAAGCGAACAAAAACAAACCGTTTAAAGAGCTGCTCGCTTCGGCCTTTACCAATGATGATGTCCGGAAAAAGCTGGCTAATCCGCTGTTTTACGCCAGACTGGTTATTGGAATTTAAAACCCTTTCCCGAGAATGTGAATGGCACCACGGAAAACTTCATCTTCATATTGCCCCTGGCATTTCAGGATATAAAAATAGACTCCATCAGGAAGGTTTCTGCCATCCCAGTCACCACTTTTGTAGTTGATCTGTGAGTAAACTTTCTTCCCCCATCTGTCGAATATTACGATCTCGTTTCCGAGATAGGCTTCCCGGAAATCGACATCTGCATTCCCTACTATCTGGATCATAAACTGATCATTCTTCCCATCCCCGTTTGGAGTGAAAGCATATGGAATCTTCAGTTCCGCTACTTTAACCGAAATATCATGAATAACCGTTGTATCACATCCATTCAGGTCTGTAACGTTAAGCAGAATGGCGTAATCTCCGGTTTTAGCATAGGTATGCATGACCGGATTGACATCAGGAACGGTATATTCATCATCGAAATCCCACTCCCAATTGACAATGGAATCCCGGTATTCCAGAGGGAATTCCACAGTCACATTCGGGTTTGTCAGGTAAAACGTATCCTGAGGTGAATAGTAATCGGTCAGGTAAGAGATGAAAGAGATGTGAGGAGATTTTAAGACGTCGACATAATATGTGCTATCGATCCTGCAGGCATCGGAATCGTATACCTTCAGGGTGTATTCGCCCATGCAGAGGCCAAATACAATCGTATCCTGAGAGTAACCTCCACCCCACACATAATCATAAGGGGGAGTCCCACCTGAGATAAGGGTTTTGAATTGCCCTTTACAATCACCCCTGCATCCTAGTTCATTATAACGGTATAAGGTGTCGAACTTCATGGCAGGGTACATCCGCAAATGAGCGCTGTTACTGGTGTCTGTATCTATGCCGTTTGATACGACACACCGATAGTAACCAGTATCACTTTCAAGTGCATGAGAAAACGCTAATATCGAATCGGTTGCTTCCGGAATGTTCTCCTGATCTTTCTGCCACTGATATGTAATTGGACCAATACCGGTAACCATGGTCTTAAAAGCCATCGAATCCCGAAAACAGATCAGCGTATCAGCCGGTGAGACCTCACAGGTAATCTGGGCATGCGAAAAAACTGGGATCAGGAGCAGTAACAAATAGAAGATTCGTCTCATCCGCAAGTGAATCATTTGGGGGTGTAAAAATACGAATAAATCTATAACGATAGATGAGGAAAGATATTTCTCGTTTCATTCTGCTTAATCCGACAAAAAAGCTTATTTTTAGCTCTGAATCTTGAATTTTACAATATATGAATTTCAATAATTTCACAATCAAATCACAGGAAGCTGTTCAGAAAGCCCAGGAGATTGCACAGGCATTTCAGAACCAATCTATTGAGACATCGCATCTGCTCAAAGGAATGCTGACCGTGGATGAGAATGTCATCCCCTATTTATTCAAGAAACTGAATGTCAGCATGCCCATTTTCACCAAAGCGCTTGATAAGCTCATCGAATCTTATCCAAAGGTTTCTGGTGGTGAAGCATTCCTCAGCAAGGAATCCAACCAGGCGTTGCAAAAAGCAGTGGCAATAAGTCAGGAGATGAAAGACGACTTCGTATCGATTGAGCATATCCTGCTGGGTATTTTATCAGGGAAAGATGCCACTTCACAACTGCTCAAAGATAATGGCATCATTGAGAAAGACCTGATGACCGCGATCAAGCAACTGCGTCAGGGGAGTACCGTAAAAAGTCAATCGGCAGAAGAGAACTACAACTCCTTGAATCGCTATGCCCGGAATTTGAATGAAGCCGCCCGCGAAGGAAAGCTCGACCCGGTGATCGGGAGGAATGAAGAGATCCGGCGTGTATTACAGATCCTGAGCCGCAGAACGAAAAATAACCCGATCCTTATCGGCGAACCTGGAGTAGGTAAGACAGCTATTGCTGAAGGACTTGCTCATCGCATCATTGATGGTGATGTTCCGGAAAACCTGAAAAGCAAACAGATCTACTCCCTCGACATGGGTGCGTTGATGGCCGGAGCCAAGTATCGCGGCGAGTTTGAAGAACGGTTGAAGAGCGTTGTGAAAGAGGTGATCAGCGCCGATGGCGAGATCATTCTCTTCATCGATGAGATCCACACCCTTGTTGGAGCCGGAGCTACCGAAGGTGCCATGGATGCTGCTAACATCCTGAAGCCCGCCCTGGCACGTGGCGAGCTGCGTGCGATCGGAGCAACTACATTGAAAGAGTACCAGAAATACTTCGAAAAAGACAAAGCGCTTGAACGGCGCTTCCAACCGGTCATGGTTGAAGAGCCTGATACGCTGGATGCCATCAGCATCCTGCGAGGGTTGAAAGAACGATACGAAACACATCATCACGTACGGATCAAAGACGACGCCATTATTGCCGCCGTTGAACTGTCACAGCGATATATCTCTGACCGGTTCCTGCCCGACAAAGCGATTGACCTGATCGATGAAGCAGCCTCAAAATTAAGACTGGAGATCAACTCTCTCCCCGAAGAACTGGAGAAGATCGAACGGCTGATCCGACAGCTTGAGATTGAGCGGGAAGCGATTAAACGCGAAAATGACAAAGGGAAACTGAAGGAGCTTAATAAAGAGATTGCTAACCTCAGTGATGAACGGAATGAGATGAAAGCCAAGTGGCAGGCGGAGAAGGATCTGGTGGATCAGATCCAGAATCAGAAAAAGGAGATCGAGGAGATGAAGCTGGAAGCAGAGCAAGCAGACAGGAATGGGGAGCTTGGGCTGGTTGCGGAGATACGGTATGGCAAGATCCCGGAAGCGGAGAAGGCAATTGAAACTTACAAAGAGAAGCTTTCAGAGATCCAGAAAGACTCCCCGATGGTCAATGAAGAGGTGGGGGCTGAAGAGATCGCAGAGATCGTTTCACGCTGGACTGGCATCCCGGTGACCCGTATGCTCCAGAGTGAACGCGAAAAACTGATGGACCTGGAGACGGAACTGCATATGCGGGTGATTGGACAGGATGAAGCCATTATGGCCATCTCTGATGCGATCCGGCGCAGTCGTGCCGGCCTCCAGGATGAACGCCGTCCGATCGGATCATTTATTTTTTTGGGAACCACCGGTGTAGGTAAAACAGAACTCGCGAAAGCCCTGGCCGAATTCCTCTTCAACAACGAAAACAATATGGTGCGAATCGACATGTCGGAATACCAGGAGCGACACACCGTCAGTCGCCTGATCGGTGCTCCTCCGGGCTATGTGGGATACGACGAGAGCGGTCAGTTGACCGAAGCGGTAAGGCGGAAACCCTATTCTGTGGTCCTGCTTGACGAAATCGAGAAAGCACACCCGGATGTATTCAACATCCTGCTGCAGGTGCTTGACGACGGCCGCCTGACAGATAATAAAGGCCGCACAGTGGATTTTAAAAATACCATCATCATCATGACCTCCAACATCGGTTCGCATATCATCCAGGAGAACCTGGAGAAAATAAATGAAAACAACCGGGAGGAGATTCTTAACAAAACCCGTAAAGAGGTCTTCGATCTGTTGAAGAAGAGTATCCGGCCCGAATTCCTGAACCGGATTGATGAGATCATTATGTTCCAGCCATTGACCAAAGAGGAGATCCAGGATGTGGTGAAACTGCAATTAAACGTGGTGGAAAAGATGCTTGAAAAGAACAACATCAAACTCTCTGCCACAGAAAAAGCGATTGAGTATATTGCCAACATCGGATTTGACCCTCAGTATGGCGCCAGACCCATCAAGCGGGTCCTCCAGAAACAGGTTCTCAATGAACTTTCAAAGATGCTCCTTCAGGATAAGATCAGCCGTGATTCAGAGATCGTAGTCGACGTCAAAGATGGCGAGCTGGTATTTAAAAACAAATAGATGATGGGCCAGCAGCAAACCAATTCCTCTTTCTCCCGCCGTGAAGCCTTGAAGATGATGGGTGTGGCTATCGGAGTCACCTTTTTTCCATTCTCTTCCTGGGCCACCGACGAACTGGGGTACCCGATCATTCTCCCTGATAACCAGAAATATGTCAGGTTCAACAAACCGATTGCCGCGATCACCTGCGGCGCCGGAGCCCGTGGCAACGTCTATGGAAACTATGCTGTTGAATATCCGGAACAGTTGAATATAGTAGGAGTTGCTGAACCAATCCCCATCCGCATTGAGCGCTATTCCACAAAGCACAACATCCCGAATGAGAACCAGTTTGTCACCTGGGAGCATGTTTTTGAAAAACCAAAGTTTGCAGATGCCATCATCATCACTACACCCGACGCACTTCACTATGGTCCATGCATGGAAGCGCTTAAGTTGGGTTATGATGTATTGCTCGAAAAACCGATCTCTCCGTCAGAGAAGGAGTGTCGCGACATCCTGAAGTTAACAAAAGAGACCGGACGTATTGTAGCAGTTTGCCATGTGCTCCGTTATGCGCCATATTTTATCAAACTCAGGGAGTTGATGCAGGAGGGAGATATCGGGGAGATCATCAGTATCCAGCATATGGAACCAATTCAGCACATCCATATGAGTCACTCCTATGTTCGTGGAAACTGGCACAATTCAAAAGAGTGCACCCCCATCATCCTGGCAAAATCATGCCACGATCTGGATATCCTGCGATGGATGATCGGAAAACCTTCGCAGAAAATACAGGCATTCGGTGATTTGACGTGGTTTACCAACGAGAATGCTCCGGAAGGATGGACCGCCCGCTGCAAGGATGGATGTAAAGTCAGACGAAAATGTCCATATGAGGCAGAAAAGATCTATAATGCAAAGAGTGGCTGGACCTATGTTTTTGATTTGCCGGATGACCCAAAAGCATATCCAAAAGCCATTCGTACCGCACTGGAAACAACAAACTATGGGAGGTGTGTATACGACATGGACAACGACCAATGCGACCACTATATCGCGAACATCCTCTTTCATGACAATGTCACCTCCAGCTTCAGCATGGAGGCATTTACCCCCTGGGGTGGACGGCGCACTCGCGTTATGGGAAGCATGGGTTTCATTGAAGGTGACATGCGTAAGTTCACCATTTACGACTTCCATAATGGTAATTCAGAAACCCTGGAAGCGAGCGAACTAAATACAAAGAAATATCGGAATTCCGGTCATGGTGGAGGGGATTGGCGGCTGGTAGCCGACTGGCTCCAGGCAATCTATCAACAGGATCCGGGATTGCTTACTTCAACCATTGATCAATCCATCGAAAGCCATATCATGGGATTCATGGCGGAGAAGAGCCGGAAAAACGGTACAGTGGAACGAATCATGATTTAGAAGATGCCGGATACCGGATATCAGATGCCAGATACCGGGTAAATATCATCACTCTGTTGTGGACTGTTGACCATGGACTGAGGACTTAATCCCTCTTCTCAAATTCCTCTTTCTTCAACAGAATGCCCTCATCGTAATACTCTCTCAACGTCACATTGCCTCTATCGTCGTAATAGGTCCAGGTGCTGTCCTGATGGCTGTTTTTGTATTGCCCTGTAACCATGACTTTTCCTGTCACAAAGAAGGTCTTTATCGGGCCTTCCCGTTCATTATTTTGATATATGCCTACCAGTTTGGGGGCTCCGTCATCATAAAATTGCTTCCAGGGGCCCTCTCTGATGCCCTCTTTCCATGTGATGATCTCAGCTTCAGTCTTTCCGGGATAAAAGATCTTCTCTAACCCTTCTTTGATTCCCATTTTGTAAAACTCTTCTGATACCAGCGCCCCGTCATATTCACTAAAAAATTGCCAGAGGCTGTCACGCTGCTGATTGATGTATTTCCCTTTGGCCATCATATGTCCGTTCGGAAACCAGGAGGTCGTGTAGGTAACGGTTCCATCGATTGAAAAAATTGAGATGGTTCTGATTTTGCTGTTCTGATAGTAGTATGTGAATTTCCCAAAGGGGATGCCCTCTTTGAACTGGCCTTCGTATATCCGGAATCCCTCTTTGTCGTGTTTGCGCCAGAATCCCTGTTTTCTTCCATGAACATCGGTTTGATTAACAGTATCCTGGGAAAAAGAGAAGAGACTGAGTAAAAAAGCGCCAATGACAAGTAAATCTCGGAACATATCTGGTTAATATTTACCTTTGCAAAGTAAAGAAAATCACAACATATTTTGTACAACCTACCGTCAAAACTATTTGAGAACGCAGTTAACGAGCTATCCAGCCTTCCTGGGATCGGTAAGAAAACCGCCCTGCGCATGGCCCTGCACCTGCTCAGATGTTCTTCGGAAGAGGTAGAATCCTTCGGGAGCTCTGTAATCAAAATGCGTAATGAGGTGATTTTTTGCTCTCAATGTGGAAATATATCCGATAAAGAGTGTTGTGAGATTTGCTCCAGCCCGAAACGGGATGCCTCAATTATATGTGTGGTGGAAGATATCCGTGATGTGATGGCCATTGAAAATACCGCACAATACACCGGTGTTTACCATGTCCTGGGAGGCATCATCTCTCCTATCGAAGGAATTGGCCCTCAAGACCTTAACATCGAGCATCTGATTGTCAGGGCTTCTACTGAGGGGAGTAAGGAGGTCATCCTGGCCCTGCCAACAACCATTGAAGGGGATACGACTAACTTTTATCTTTACAAGAAACTGAATCCATTGAATGTGACGATCACTATGATCGCCCGTGGGATCAACGTGGGTGATGAACTTGAACATACTGATGAGGTTACTCTGGGGAGGTCAATCCTGAATCGGACACCCTATCATGTAGTGAGGTAGGGAAGTAGTGAGGCAGGGAGGTATTGAGCGGGATATATTGCCTTCATGCCTCCATGCCTTCATCCCTCTCAAAAAGTTTTAGCTGATTGATCTTCTCGTTATTCATATTCACTTTCAGGTCAGCATAATTTTCAAGTAGCGGACGAATGGCTTTCTTGATGATCTTATTCGGGGTGGTTCTTCTGGATTGTGCAAATCGTTCCAACGAACGTTTCTGCCTGGGTGTAAGCTTGATCGTGATAGACTTGAAACGGATCGGTTTCCGCTTCTTGTTAGTTCTTTTTTGTAGCATGAATACTATTCGCTGTTTATGATCTCTTTAAAATCATTCAGTATCTTCCGGGCCAGGTTATCGGCTTTTTCCTGCATATCACTCTCTGCATAGATACGAATAATCGGTTCAGTATTCGACTTCCGCAGGTGCACCCACTCTTTGTCGAAATGGATCTTCACCCCATCAATCCGGCTGATATCATGATCTTTATATCGCTCTTCAATCTTCTTCAGGATCTTATCCAGCGCTATTTCAGGTCCGAATTCAATCTTTTTCTTAGAGATAAAATAGGTTGGATATTCTGCTCTGAGGACCGAACATTTCTTCCCCGATTTTGCGAGGTATGTCAGGAACAGTGCAATTCCTACTAATGCATCACGACCGTAATGCAGATCAGGATAGATGACCCCTCCATTTCCTTCGCCACCGATGACCGCTTTTTTACTTTTCATCATCTTAACCACATTGACCTCTCCGACAGCAGAAGCAAAATAGGATCCACCGGCCTTCTCAGTGATATCCTTTAACGCTTGCGAAGATGAGAGATTCGAAACAGTATTGCCTATTTTGTGCTGCAGTACATAATCGGCAACGCCAACCAGCGTATACTCTTCGCCAAGAGGTTCACCAAGTTCATTGATGATGGCGAGTCTGTCGACATCGGGATCAACCACAAAACCTACATCCGCTTGCTGCCTAACCACCTCATCGCAAATATCAGCAAGGTGCTCGGGTAATGGCTCCGGGTTATGAGGAAACTCTCCGGTGGGATCACAATGCAAACGATGGATCGCATTCACGCCCAGAATCTCTAAAAGTAATGGGATGGCTATGCCTCCAGAGGAGTTTACAGCATCTACCACAACGCTGAAATGGGCGCGTTTAATTGCTTCTGGATCTACAAGAGGGATGTCGAGGATAAGGTCTATGTGTTTCAGCAGAAAACGATCATTTGAAGTATATGTCCCAAGGTCATCCACTTCTGAATAGATGGCCAGGTCTTCCTTTACAAGCCTCATGAGCTCTTTGCCGTCCTTTGCTGTAAGAAATTCCCCTTTCCGGTTCAACAACTTCAATGCATTCCATTGTTTGGGATTATGACTGGCTGTAATAATAATGCCACCATCCGAACCGGTTTCTGTCACAGCGATCTCAACCGTAGGGGTCGTAGTCAGGCCAATATCAAGTATATCGATGCCCATCCCCATCAGCGTACCACATACCAGATCACTGATCATCTTGCCGGATCTTCTTGCATCACGTCCAACAACAACCTGGAGTTTTTTATCTGGAATCCGATTCTTCAGAAAGGATGCATATGCTGTCATATATTTAAGAACATCTAACGGGGTTAATCCGTCATCAGGCGCACCACCTATTGTCCCTCGAATTCCAGAAATGGATTTGATCAACGACATTTACAAATTTTAAACAAAAGTAAGGTGGTTTTTACGCTCTATGTGGAAATGTTGATAACTATTGAAATCTTGTCGTGATAACAAAATTAACTCTGCATGAAGGAAATTGTTAATTTTGCATGAGGAATAAAATGTTATGGAAAATCCTTTTGATCCGTTTTCTGATCCCGAAATGCTTGAACTTGTTCGCCGTTTTGAGGAGATGGCTGACCGAGGTGATTTCGGGTTTTTCGATCTGGATGAATTTGAGGATATCCTGGAGTATTACCTCTTTCACTCCCGCTCAACTCACTTTCAGCGTGCCCTGGATATGGCGTTGAAGCAACACCCCGGGAGCATCTCCATCCAGCTTAAAGAGGCTCAGCATTATATCAACACCAGCCGAAACCAGCAAGCTCTGAGAATTCTGGAAAACACCGAAAACGCAGTTAATGATCACGACATCTTCCTGACAAGAGGAGCATTATATAGTCAGCTTAACAAGTACGAGAAAGCCATTGAAGCGTATAAAAAAGGAATCCACGAAAGTGAAGATCTGGATGACATCTATGCAAGCATTGCCTATGAATATGAAAATCTGGGAAAATTCGACAAGGCGATCACATTTCTGATTAAAGCCCTGAACCAGAACCCCGGTAATGAATCTGCTCTGTTTGAACTCTCCTTTTGTTGTGAAATCAACCAGCAAACAGAGAAAATTATTACCTACCTGATTCAATTTCTTGACCAGCATCCCTATAATAAATCCGCCTGGTTCAACCTGGGTATTGCTTATAGTAACCAGGAACTCTACGAGAAAGCGATCGATGCATACGAGTATACCCTGGCAATAGATGAGGCCTTCTCTTCAGCCTATTTCAATATGGCCAATTGCTATGCAAACATTAAGGAGTATACAAAAGCTATTGAGACCTATATGGAGACCTTTCTCTACGAAGAGCCTGAGCCATTAACCTACTACTACATAGCTGAATGCTACGAAAAACAACATCAGTTTGAGTTTGCTGTCCAGCAATACAAGAAAGCGATCAATATGGATCCGGAGTTTGCCGATGCCTGGCTGGGTGTGGGTATGTGTTTCGACGAACTCGGCAAACCAAGTATTGCTTATGCATACATCAAAAAAGCTGTTCGCCTCTCTCCTACGATCCCCGAATACTGGTTTATCCTGGGAGACGTCCAGATTAAGTTGAACCGCTTTCCGGAAGGGATCTCTTCCTACCAGAAAGTGATTGAACTTGATCCCGGCGATCCGAGGGTATGGCTCAATCTCGCTGGAGTTCATGTAGAGTTGAAAGATTATCAGATGGCCGTAGAAACATTACGGGACGGGTTGAAATACCATGAAAATCAAGCGGACTTCTATTACAGCATAGCCTATTTCATGGTAATGAACGGGAAGCATAACCAAGCTCATGAATTCCTATTCAAAGCGATGGACATGGACTCCGAAGGTTATAAACGCCTGTTTACCACCTTCCCGGATGCGGGAAAACATCCTGCTGTGATGGATATCATCTCATCATACAAGAAAGGATAATCCATTCATATAAGCATGAAGAAAATCTATGGCCTGATCGGTTTTCCACTTACCCATTCCTGGTCACAGAAATATTTTGAAAAAAAGTTTCATGACAAAGGGCTCAGCAAAAACACATATAAGCTATTCCCACTATCTGATATAAGCGACCTCCCTTCACTGGTTGAATCCATACCCGGATTATGCGGACTCAATGTGACGATCCCATATAAAGAAGCCGTCATTCCATATCTTCATTCAATTGACAGCAAAGCCAGAGAGATTGGCGCAATAAATACCATCGTAATAGAGCATCCAAATGGAAAGAGAAACCTTAAGGGATTCAATACCGATGCGGAAGGATTCACTCTCTCCTCCGATTTTTCAAATCATTCAAATGCACTGGTCCTTGGAACAGGGGGGGCATCCAACGCAATCTGTTATTCGCTGAGACAACTGGGAATCGAACCTAAACGGGTATCACGCTCGCCTTTGCAATCAGAAGTGTTATGCTATGAAGATCTTGATCAGGCAATCATGAATCAGCATACCCTGATTGTCAACACCACTCCCCTGGGCATGTCTCCGAATGAATCGACCTACCCTCCCATTCCCTATCATCTAATCACATCAAATCATTTTCTCTACGACCTGGTCTACAATCCGCTGAAAACGATTT